>Ga0105051_10002754_pt1 | contig 22075 bp, 17 predicted proteins | sample FRY02_FD_78383 | JGI IMG/M metagenome (GOLD analysis project Ga0105051, IMG submission 78383) | Freshwater microbial communities from Lake Fryxell liftoff mats and glacier meltwater in Antarctica - FRY-02 (megahit assembly) | ecosystem: Environmental > Aquatic > Freshwater > Ice > Glacier... | reverse complement strand
CACCAGAGTGAACACGGCAGAGTAAGACTGCCAAATCAGTTTGCTACGCACGTAGACGCCGGTATGGAAGGGCTTCGGGACCGGGGTTCGATTCCCCGCGCCTCCATCAAAGCCTTTAGCAGTAAGGACTTGTGACTCGCAAGGGTTCGCAAAAAGCCTTACTGTTAAAGACTTTATGTTTAACTTATTAGAAATCGGCATTTCCTTGCAATCCACTGCGATTCTCTGCTGCGCCGGATTCTGCGCCACATCTGCGCCGGATTCTGCGCCACTTTTTTTGCCACCTGCTGCCCGTTCAAAATGATCTCCCGTTACCTGAGCGTAATGCTTTAGCATTACCACCGCACTATGCCCCAACCATGCTGCTGCAACATGCCCTGCGAATTGTTCCAACAGTTCCGTTTCAAAAGAAGCTCGCATGTTATGAAACAACCGGGGCCATTTCTCCAAACCTGCCCGCTTCAACAACCTCAGTAGGTGGGTGCGGAGGTTACAACTCACCCAACCATACACTCCTAAGCCTTTTGCTAAATGATTACCCCCAACTACATGGGTCTGCCCGGGAGCTGCGAGCTCGAATGCTTCCTCTAAAAAGGGTCGGAGTTCTTTAAACAAAGGAATTTCCCTAGAGGCTTTCCCGCCATAGCCCTCCGTTTTGGGGGATGGTACTTGGATTCTTTCGGTTTCAAAGTTTACATGCCGCCACTCTAATGATAAAACTTCGGAGGGGCAGCGCAGACCCCCAAACCTACTCAGGGCAATGATAGTCCGCCAAGTAGGATCTGCTACCGCCAGCAGTCGGGCAACCACATCACGGCCAACAAACTGCTTCCGTAAAGATACATCCCCGGCGGGTACTTTCACTCCTGCAAAGGGATTGGATTCAATAAATCTGTGGCCTCTTGCCACATTAAAAAACTCACGGGCAAACTTCAACCTTTTGGATTTAGTGGTAGCAGCAAGTTTCTGGGTAAGTAACCACTCCTTAAACTGCTTGCAGTCACCGGGGGTAATATCCGCAAGTCTCTTATCTGCGCCAAAAAACTCCTTCAAGTTTCTGCAAGGCTGTCGCCAGATAACTAGGGTTGCAGGTTTGACATCACGGCGGGAAAGAATGTAACCTTCAAGGAAAGCCCCCAAGATTGTCTTCTTAGGATCTTCGATGGGTGCATCTTCAGGCAGGTCGGATTCAATCAGTCCTACACTCGCCAGTTTGATTTTTAACTTCGGGTTCAGGTCGGAAAGCCAAACCGCAGTTTCTCGGGTCACGGGTTGCCCGCATATCTTTTGGGAAAGCAGGGATTCCACATGGCGGGCCACCGACTCCGCACCACGCTGATCAACCTTTCCCAATCGGATTGCTTTCCTGCTGCCATCGGGGGCCACAAAGGCAATCCGCTTTTGTCCGTTCGGGTCATTACATATGCTTGCCATCGTCAATTCCTCCTATTGTTGCGCTAGAATTTACCCACTGCTGCAACACCGCAGGTGAGTACATAACTCTTCTACCCACCCTATTGCAAGGAATATTACCCGACTTAGTTAATGTCCAAAGATGTCGGGGGCTTATCCCTAACAACCCCGCAGCTTTAATTGCGCCTATCAACATCGGTAAGTTTACGGGGGTATCATCAACCCTTTTGGTTATTCCATCTGCCATCGCTAACTCCAATCTATTAAAAAAGAAAATGTTAAGAATCCACACCCACCACTTAAAAACACACCCTAGAATCGCATTAGGTAAGAGATTTCAGGTTACTGTTTTCATTAATCATTGTTGCCGTCCTCCCTTACGAAAATAGCGCAACCCGTTGTTTCATTGCCGAAAGCCGACATAGACTTCAGATCTAATGGTTTAAGGTTTAGCTGCTCCCCTAATATTTCCAAGGCAGTGACTCGATTTAAATTTGCCTCTGTCTGATTTGGTTCAATATTTAACGATGCGTCAAAGCAGGCAATCGCCCCAACACAATCATTTTCTATACCAAAACAGATTCCAAGAGTGTTATAGGCTTCGAAGTATCTAGGGTTTAGTTTGATGGCAGCTTCGGCCATCGATTTCGCGGCACCATAATCTCCCTTGGCAAAGGCGCTATGCGCTTGTAACAGGTACCAATCCGCTAATGTTGTAGTATTTAGAAACATTTCTTAGACCTTTCTGTATATGTGAAACAAAATCAAAACCAAAAAAGTTACGCTAAAATTGCTAGAGTGGAACATGACAAGCGGTACTAACTCGTGTCAAGAATTTCGATCTGAAGTTTCTTTCCTGGACCCGTGGGTATTCTGCGAATAAGCTCAGCCTTCTCCAAGATTTTCACACTCCGCCGTCTGCTGGCTAGCGATTGAGGGCTTTTTATTCCTCGAACATTGAGCCCAAAAGATTGAGCCCCTTTGTTTAAGCCTTTCAGATGCCAAAGTTGTAGCCCAAACATGACTGCCCCACCACCTCCCGCCTGGTATGCTCGGTATATCCAACTTAATGGAATAGGGCCTTTAAGGAAGGGTCCCTTTTGTCGGACCTTTAATCGTGATGAGTGTGGCTCCGTTTTCACGGGAGTTATTGACAGAGAATTCAACCGGGCAAGAGACTCTTCTGCGAATTCGTCAGTGTCCATTTTGTATATTCCTTAGTAGATCCCAAATAAGATATTTACATAAGATAGACAGGTGTATCAATCTGAGGCCACTTTAGTGTCAAGTTGACACCAGTCAGGCATTAGGTTGATACCACTATGGTGTCAAGTTGATACCACCTGCCGGCCTAGAAGCTTTCCAAAAGGCCCATAACTCGATCCCACATTTCAGAACCGCCACCGAACCGGTCTGGGTATACCGTGATTGCAGCATCACTACGCAGTGTGAAACCTGGCAAAGTGGCCTCGCCTGCTTTCCTCATGCATTCCTGCATTCGGGCCACTGCACTACCAATCTCGGTAGCACAAGCCTCAATGAGAAACGCATCGTGAACAGGAGCGCAGACATTCAACCCTGCTTCAGTCGCATAAATTGCTGCAAGTCGCATCATCTCCGCCCCTGCGGATTGCATTGGCCAATTTCTTATCGACTTGGGGTTTCGGTTTTCGTGGAAAGAACACCGCCACCCAAAAAGAGATTTCAGTTCTATATGCAGCATCCCCCATGCTTCGATCTCGTCAGACCATGTCCAAAACTCATGGAAGGCTCGCTTGTGCATATTCAGCAGGTGATTGCCCCAACACTCATCCAACCCCAACCGCACTCCCAACCCTTTCGCGCCCATGCCATACTGCACCCCTAAAACGCAGGCCCCTTTCACAGAATTGTGTAGACTGCTGTTTTCATAAATCATTTTTTTTTCCTCCCGTTTAAGATTTTTTTTCGTTGCCGACCACCAACAGGTTACAATGACTGGGGAAAACCGACACCATGGTCCGAGGGTAGATTAGATGCAGTCAATTAACGATAACATTGCTGGATATTGGGAAAAGATGAAAGATAGCAAATTCATCATAGATCCGACAATTGAAGTGGAAGTTTATCGCTGGTATCCACATGATCAATCCAAAGAACGCTTTGTCGAGTTTCAAAGCCCAAAGGAGGCTCCCAAACGGCGATTTTACCCAACCAAGGTTTTAGAAGCGTTAAAGCTTGGAAAACCTGCTGACGACTATGTAGAAGAAATGTGTCGCCTTGGGATTCAATTTCTACCCGAATTAAAGGGCGCTTTGCATCAGCTTTGTCAATCTAATCAAATTGAAATTGATTTTACCACCGACAAAAATATCCCAACCAAAGAAAATCTAGATTTTCATCTGGCAATCTTCAAAAGCCGTCATGATGGACACCAAGGGGTTGACCGGAATTTTCACAGGACCGATGATTTTTACGGAAATGAACATAATCGAAAAATGGAAGATTTCCTAGTACCTGGTTTTAATCTCCCTTTTAAAAACCTTGGTAGCAAACAGACAGGTTCAGATATCATCAATCATATTTTCAAATCGGTGACAAACGTTCCTATATCCACTTTCTCCAAAAAAAGGGCTGGCGCGCAGTCTAATTCCCCAATCTTTCTGCGGACTGTACTCGACTTTATTTTAATCCAAGGTTTCAATAGTAATGACATCCGTGCCTCATTTGAACAAATCGAACAGAACGCCTATAAAATCGCTCCTGCGCTGATAAACAAAATTGATTTAGCAAACGATTTTAGCTTTGCTGAGGATAACTCTGATGACTATAAACATTTCCTTAGCCGACTAACCGAAAAGTACTCTTCCGGGCCTGCTGATTTTCAAAGATGGCTAAAACAAGAGCGAGAAAAAGGATACAGGCGTTTACTTCCCGAGCCCAAAAATCCCAATAGGGACAACAGCACATCCGCAATTGAAAAAGGAAAGTGTTTTTTTAGGGTTATTTTGTGGACTAGTTTTCAACGAATGTCTTTTGCTTACGGAGTAACGGTTCTTCAACAATGGAATTCATTCTCTGATACCAAATGCGTCAGCCCCTCTAACGAAGAAGTCCAAGCATTTTTGTCATTGCATGCACCCCGTAGCGATCATGGTGGAATACCAATTTGGTTTTTCGGTCCCAATGTAATTAGATGGTATATTAAAATTCTTACCGATTTAGTTTGGGAGGCACCACATCATATTTCCAATCGCCTCACATTTCTCATCGCCCTTTACGGGGCCACGGCCCGCAATCGTAGAGATGTCGATGCTAGGAAGAAAAGAATGAAAAGAGTCATTGATGAAAGTGATCTTTCAAGAAAAATGCGTTACTTCCAATCCTTCAAAAAATCCTCTGAACCTCCAGAAAAAATTGGAGATGATATAACTAAAAATTTAAAAGTTTTACCCCTTTCCAGAAAATGTTATTGCGGAGGAAAGTTAATTCAGTTGGAATCGTCTTTCATATCAGAAAGCTGGTTAATCGTTGAAACAGAGTGCAATGAATGCTACCGAGAAAAAACTTACCGGATTTCACGCAATACAACCTATAATGTAAATTAATAAAACGATAAATCACCCTCATTTATTAGCCCCAACCGGTCCATTGTACTGACCGCCTTGATAGGTCAGGGGGATTTTTTGCATCCTGCCATACTATTTTCATCCGTTTTTGCCAAGCAAAATACATGAATTTTTGCATTGATGCGTTTATTATTTACCTAACCGACAAAAAGGTCAACCTTTACAATTCGTGTTTGAGCTTATTCGCAAACCATTGTGCTGGGAGTCGTTGTTTTAAATCTAGTTTTAACCTTTACCCTTGGGCTATTATTGGCTATTTGAAAAAACCTCGTTGAAATACAGCCAAACAAATAATGAAAACGATGGTTTTGGTATAGCCCTTTTCTGGCAACATACCCAGATCCCATCCCTATCGCTGGTTCTGGCCTAAATTACTTTCAAACCACCCAATTCCGGACTTGGATCTCAACAAAACGCCATAATTCTTTCCTTTCTTGGGTTTACGAAAACCCAAAGCTTTCAACACATCAAACGAAGGAATTTCTCCAAACGGTTATTGTTCATGTAAACCAATAACCCATTACCACAAATCACCCTTTCAAATGGGTGGTGTCGGTTTTCCCCAGCCTATTAGTGGTGGCCATCAACTGGATTGTAAAAATCAAAGGGGAATTAGACATGGATAAAGAATCATTTTTTTCTACAAGCGGGGCAGTAGCTAAACGGCTTCAAATTTCTAGGGCACAGCTGCTTTATCTTATTGAGAAAGGCGATTTGCCAGAACCATCCTCTCAAGTACCAGGAAGGCGACTGTTCACAGAAGAGAACATTAAGGAAATCGAGTTTTTTTTGAGAAAACAGCTTAGCTTGAGCAACAAAATGTTAGGCCAGCAATCTCCAATCAAAGGAGATCAAAAAGGTTAACCAAGAAGACAAGGATGGGAAAATAAAAGCCCATTTTTATCTTCTCGCTTCATTAGGTTTTATTGGTGAATTTGATTGGAATTGTTCAGTACTTGGTTGGTGGGCAGGGTCACCAAAACCGGGAATGTTAAAGAGCGTCTGGCGACCCTGCAAAGGTTATCACACTTGAATATTACATTTTTACTATTTACTTCATGGCTTGTTGCCAAAGGCAAATAGTAAAGAAAAAAGGAGATTAGAATCATGAAAGCAAAAGCAAAAACCATTGTAAACGATATACCCCTTGGCAATCCCTCTGATGAAAAAGATGTAAATTTCGAAATCATAATTGATTCAACTTTGGAAAAGTTGCCAATATCAGACAAAGACAATTTAGAGGTTGCTATCAATCTTCGAAACAAGTGTTTGGCTGCCAACAAAATATCATGCAACCTACAACAGCTATTTACCTTCTCAGATATTGACCACTGGGTGTGTTTGGAATTTCTTGCATCTTTAAATAATTGCCTATTTCTAAATGGTGAGAACACTCATACCAACCTTTTTGATGCCGTGCTAAATTTGCAGATTTCTCCAGAGAAAACTGAGGAAATACGGAAATGGAAAAAGATTGCCTTGGAAGCAACGGTTTTGTGCTTTCCTGACTCATTAGAAATTACATGTAACCAAATTAGAAATAAAATGTCTGAATGGAAAATCAAAGGGATCCAAACCAAAACTCTGATAGTGGAAGCAAAAAAGATTCTATCTATCATTCGGAACCCAGCAGGAAAAGAAAACCAAAACCTAATCATGGTGAAGGAGATTTTTCCCGAAGCCCCAGTTAACGACAATGTCGTAGTGCCGGCAGGATGGGCATTAACGGACAAAGGGATCACTCGGACTGCGGGCTCAGGTGAAGATTTTTCTGCTCCTGTAGTCATTACAGAATGCGGGTCCGAATCTCAACGCGGGTCTGAATTTCTTACCATTGCGTGGAAAAGGAATGGCCGGTGGAAAACCAGAATTGTAGATCGAAAGGAAGTGGCAGACCAGAGAACGATTTTAGCATCGGCAGAATTTGGCTTACCAGTAACCAGCGTCAATTCCCGAACACTGGTTAAATATTTGGAGGATTTTGAATCAGCCAATTTAGCCAACCTTCCAAGCGTGCGGGTATCCGGGCGTATGGGATGGCAAGGTAAGAATGGTGGTGATGGTTTTCTTTGGGGACGTAACCTTATCACTGCTGATCGAATTAATTTTGATGGAGAAAAAAATGAAGCCCCCGCCTTGATTCGGTTTCGAACGACCGAACCTGGAGAGGAGCAGTTAGCCGATGGTTTTTATCAAATGGGGGATTATAGTGAGTGGATCAATGCAATAAAAGAAATCAGCCCATACCCAAAGGCAATGGTAGCTTTTTATGGAGCTTTTCTCCCTCCAATGCTACAGGTTCTCAAAACTCCGAATCATGTAATTGATTTTGCAGGCATAACAAGTTGTGGAAAGAGTACGATTTTGCGAGTCATTGCCAGTGTTTGGGGAAACCCAATTGAAGGAAGCAGTAATTCGGTTCTATTAACATGGAATAGCACTGCAACCTGGCGTGAACGAGTGCCTGTTCTTTGCTCCGATCTGCCTTTTATCTTGGACGATACAAAAAATGTTACATTCCCTGAAGAGGTTGCCAAAACTATTTATAGTGTAGTGCAGGGACGTGGAAAAGGCCGTGGAAGTATAACTTCAGTTGTTTATCAAGGGCATTGTAACACCGTGCTTTTCTCAAGTGGGGAACAGTCTGCAATTGGGTTTTCCAAAGATGGAGGTACGCGTCCACGAGTCTTATCATTTTGGGGTTCCCCGTTCGGAAACATGGATCTGCAAGCAGGACGATTGGCCAGAAATCTCACAATGGTTCTTGGAGGTCATTTTGGGCATGCAGGGCCCCGATTTATCCAATATCTATTAACTAATTCAAAAAAAATGAATACTTGGCAAAAAAAATACCAAAAACTGGTTAAGCATTACGAGGAGCGGGCTGGAAATAATATTATTGCTAGCCGAATGTCCGTACACTTTGCTGCCATTCGTTTTACTTCTCGCCTCGTACATCACGCATTAAGTTTGCCATGGGATTGGGCTGACCCAATCGAGCCTGTCTGGGAGGATTTAGTTTCAACCTCAGGTGACGGTGACATGGCTGCCCGTGCTCTCCAAGATGTTTACAACTGGGCTGTTGCCCACAAATCGGAGTTCTACAATGAAGGTTCTTATCCCAACGACCTTACCCCTCTTAGAGGTTATGTAGGGCGCTGGGATACAGGTGGGGAGTGGATCGGTATCATGCCGCAAATCCTCAGCCAGGTGCTCAGTGATCACAAATATGAGGAACATGCAATAATTCGTTCTTGGAAGGATCGCGGTTTTTTATTCACAGACTCGGATAACCGCAATCATAAAAAGATCAAAATTAAGCAAGATTTTCCACGTGTTGTGGCAATAAAGCGCTCAGCTATTGAAGCTTTAAATTAAAAACTAGTTTTTTTTATTCCCGTTATTCCCGTTATTTTAGAAGAAGTATATGTATATTAGAAAAAAAAATCAAAAATCAAAAAACAAAAGTAAAAAAAACTAAATCAAACCCATAGGTATCTATTTTAAATACCGGGAATAACGGGAATAACGGGAATAACGGGAATAAGCTTCTTAGTTTTCACCCTAATAAAAACAAACTTTTTGAATGAATGATGGTTAGGTATTCCACGGACAAATATGAGGATCCTATTATGAAAAAACTTATCCCAGACATCGCTCCAAACCCTGAAGGCCCCAGTCCGGACAAGGAGGAAGTTTACCGGACTGCGTGTTTATATGTGGAAAAAGAGCTTTCTTTAATACCAATTATGGTAGGTGGGGCGAAGAATCCAGCATTTAGCTTGCTTCCCCACAAGTGGGATGAAGGTCAACAAAAAATGCGGTCTCATTGGTCCTGTTTTAAAAATGTTCCGCCAACTGCCTCGCAACTTAAGGAATGGTTTTGCGATAGCAAAGGTGATTACGGACTCGGAGTGCTAGGGGGAAAGGTGAGCGGAGGTCTAGAAATAATAGATTGTGATAACTGGGATGCAGCAAAACGCTGGGCCGAAGCGGTCTACAAACTTGACCCTAAACTTTTGAATCGGCTTGTTCTTGTTCAAACCCCACGCCCCGGACTGCATGCCTATTACCGCTGTTCGGAATATGGCGGCAGTCAAAAATTGGCCAGAATTCCGGACCCAGAAAAGGGCCCTCAAGAACTCAAAGCGATAATTGAATTGAAAGGTGAGGCAGGGTATTGCCTCGCCCCGCCTTCCCCAGCAAGTTGCCACAGAACTGGACGCTGTTACAGGATTCTAGGAACCCGAAAGCTTAGCGCAATCCAAACAATTCTTCCTGCAGAAAGATCGTTGCTGATCTCCTGTGCAAGGGAACTAGATTGTAAGCCAGAACCTAGGCGCCCTACAATTAGTGTCAACCATCAAAAACCTTATAAAGGCTCACTAAGACCAGGAGATGATTTTACCCAGCGCACATCTTGGGACAGCATCCTCACCCCACACGGCTGGTCCTATGTAGGGCCAGGGGGCGATGGTAATGACACTTGGGTTCGACCCGGCAAACACAACGGAACCAGTGCTACCACCAACTATCGTGGATCAGATCTTTTATATGTGTTTAGTTCTAACGCTGAACCGTTCGAGGTATTAAAAGGGTACAACAAATTCCACGCATACACGATTCTTGAGCATGGGGGAAATTTCCAGGCTGCAGCTAAAAACCTAGCAGAAATGGGATATGGCCACCAATCAAAGTCAAATTCTCGAGACAAGCTTTTCCAGGGAAACAAAAAATATCCGATACGATTTTTCACATTTCAAAAATAAAAAACCCGGATGTGATAATGAACCTCCAATGACCAAATAATTAATCCGAATCAAACCATAGTTTAGACTTCCGCAACAGTTTCATATTTAACAGAAAGGCCAAGTTTCATTAGTAATTCAGAAGATAACGCAAGGCAATGTTAGTACTTCAATGGGTAACAACAAGTTGTATTTTGAATGTGATGCTTTTTAAAATCCGGATTTGAAGATTATAAAAAAATTTATACTATTTAAATTCTTGCAGGCTTAATTGTAAACCCTTGCCCCCCCAATATAGTCGCATTAGGGCCTGCAGTTGGATTGCTTTCTGCCCCACTCAACACCTAGGATAAAGGTTCCCACGTGTCAGCATCCCTATGTGATGCAGGATCGAGCATGCATAGATTATCCTTATTTATTGCATAAATGTAAATGGTAGTTAATGTGGTAGAGTCAATAATTATTGCAAAGAACAGATTCCTTCGATTACCACATTAGCTCAGACCGCTCAGGACAGATTCTCACTCCAATGAAAAGCGAATGGGCAAGCTTTCCTAGCAAGTATCTCACCCTTATTAGCTCGAATATTGCCTGCATCTCCCTCTTCCTTCATCGAGAACCTTCACCACCCCTCGCATGACCTAAATTTGAGGCAAAACTGCGTCATAATTATATGAGAAGGCTAGCTTAGTCTTGCTCGCCCGCCGTGGTTTAACGGCCTATTTTGGAGCTTTATTATGAATGCTGTTTTATCTGACCACAGAAGGATCACCAAAGAGGATTTATCTGCTCGAGATAAGTTCGCATCTGTTCGCAAAGAGTTGGAAGAATCTCTTATCGAACGCACTGAGGAGGTTGGTTTACTACTTACCAGCTTGATTGCTGGTGAGCACCTCCTTTTAGTTGGCCCTCCTGGGTGTGGTAAATCTCTGTTGATTGATTCGTTGATGCGCTGGACGCATGGCAATAAGTTTAGTTGCCTGCTGACTCGCTTTACTATGCCAGAGGAGTTGTTCGGCCCTTACAGCTTATCTGAGCTCAAGAACGACCGGTTTGTTCGCATAACCACGAACAGGCTTCCAGAAGCAAAGTTCGTTTTCTTGGATGAGATATTTAAATCTTCATCATCGATTCTAAACACTTTGTTGAAGGTTCTTAACGAGCGCACATTTGATCGTGGCGATGGGGCTACCTTAAGGGTTCCTTTGGAATTATGCCTTGCAGCAAGTAACGAGTGGCCTGAAGGTGATTCCAAAAAAGAACTAGGAGCTTTGTTTGACCGCTTCCTTCTCAGGAAAACGGTGAATCCGATATCTTCGTTAACAGGAAGACAGAAACTCCTGTGGGCTAACCAACCACCAGAGTTCACTACTTCGCTTTCTTCGCACGAGCTAACCGCAGCCCGCTTTGATGCACAGGGTTTGCTTTGGGCAAAGGAAGCCAAGCAGGCTCTAGAGTCTATTTTAGATGAACTTTCACGGCAAGGCGTGAAGCCCAGCGATAGGCGTCAGTATAAATCCGTTTCCATTGTGCAGGCTTATGCTTGGCTTAATGGTGCAGATGAGGTTTTACCTGAGCACCTTGAGGTCTTGCAGCATGTTTTGTGGAACGACCATACCGAAGAAGCCTCAAAGGTTCGAGTGGTTATTATGCAAGTAGCAGCGCCTATTGGCATGAAAGTAAGTGGCTTAATTAGTGAGGTTGAACAGATCCTTTCTGGAGTCAATCCTAAGGATTTGGGTCAGTCCGCCACTGCAGCTTCAAAGTTAAGTGAGATCCAAAAATCTCTTAAGGCTATGAAAGGTCATCCTAAGGCAGAAGCTGCGCTTACTTATGTCAAAGAAAAGATCACGGAGTTAAGGCTAAAGAGCCTGGATTCAATTTGATCTTTTAAAAGAGTGTTATTTCATCAGGCCAGGGGAACGCCCTCTGGCCTTTTTCTTTTACCTATAGGAATTTCAAATGAATAATGATGAGCTAAATAAACTACTCGACCTAGATGGAGGTAATTTACCTTCTTTTGGATCTGAGCCTACGCCAAAAGCCCCTGAGGCCAGTCCAACGGCCCTGAAACTTGATCAGTGGAGTCTGCGTAAAGGAGATGAACTTCTTAAAGATTCACCTAGGTTACGGAAGCTTGGGCTCTCTTCAGAGGCGGTAGCTGATTTACACGCTGCAGCTTTCTTACCTGAACCTATTCTGGAAGATTCTTGTATTGACCCATTACGCAAGCAATTCATAGAGGAACTATTAAGCACACCTGCTTACCAGAGCCTGCATGAATCAACAAAGCTTAACTCTATCGCCTCTGAGATCGCTGCTTGTAGCTTTGCAGAGCAGTTCAGCGCCTTGTCAGCTAAGGCCCCAGACCCTTCGCAACCTTTAAAGTCTGAAGGCTTAGACATTAGTGTAATAGCAAGCGCATCCCAAGCAGCTCGGTTAGCCACCGAGGGGGTGCAAGAGCTTGAATCTGTAGTTCAAGCTATGGGTATGGGCCCTGGTGAACCGGGATCGAGTGATGTTTCTGGGATTGCAACTACTTTTAAGGCGGTACGAGGTAATCCTGCTTTGCTTAAGATCTGCTCTCTGGCTGGTAAGTTTCGAGTACTAGCTCAAGGGTTGCATAAAGCTCGTAGCAAAAACGGGTTTGAAGAGGTTACTGGCTTAGAGAACGGTGGCGACATCTCAAGGCTAATACCCGCGGAGTTGATGCGCCTTGGCATACCTGAGTTGGAATTAGACTTTCTGCGTAGGTTTGTTGAAAAGCAAACTTTGTGTAGAGAATTTGATGCCGTAGAGCGGGTTGGCCTTGGCCCCATCGTGATTGTTATTGACGAATCTGGCTCTATGATTGGCCCCCGCAATGAGAGTGCAAAAGCCATTGCTTTAACTTTAGCTTGGATCGCACGAAAGCAAGGAAGGTGGTGTGGCTTAGTCGCTTTTTCCGGTGACAGTGGGCATAGGGTGTTGGCACTTCCACCTAAAAAGTGGAATCAGGTTCAGCTTTATGCTTGGCTTGAGTCCTTTGTAGGTTTGGGTAGCGATCAGGATGTTCCTATCGAAGAGATGCCTGCAATCTTTACAGAGATTGCTGCACCTCTAGGTAAGACCGACCTAATCTATGTCACCGATGCTGAGCTACGGATCTCAGAGAAAAACGCAAAAGCGTTCAAGGCTTGGAAGGCTTCAGTGCAGGCCCGACTCATCAGTCTGGTTCTTAATAGTAACCCGGGTGACCTTTCATCGATATCCGATGAGGTTCACCTTGTAAGTTCCCTTGACCCCAGTGAACTGGGAATCAAAAAAGTGTTTTCCCTTTAACCAATTAGGAGTTTACCAATGATTACGACGAGAGAAGATTTGGTGCGATATGCAAAAGGCATGAGCCTTTTGGGTGAGATTGTTTCATGGAACTGCAGCAAGGTTTCGATATCGCAGACTGCCCTAGAGGAAGCTCTAAAAAGTGCTGACCTAAGCACTCACATGACTTCTGAGCTGCCATTTCAAACTGCCTTTAACCGAGCGTGTAAGAATCTTGGGCAAAGGCACTTGATCCGAAAGCTAGAGGAAGATAGCGAATTCCTTTACTTTCAATTCACAAGGGAAGCTCGCGAGGGTGAGTACTTCACTTATGAAACGGAAGGTAAGCTGACACTTTCGAAAGAGAGTGGCAAGGTAGCCTGCACTGCTGCAGAACTAGGCCAAGCAGTCCAAGTGGAGTTGGATAAAGAGCTTCCGCTACGGAAAGGTGCTGATGTTTCAAAGCTTCTTTTAAAACTTTTGGAGCATAAGGCTGGGCTGTTTCCTGTTCGCCCTCAAGGTGGCTGCTATTTGGTTATGAAGGAGCATTCCTCGTTCCTTGATAGCCTTGAATCCTTTGTAGCGAAGGTTGGTGGTCAGTTGCTAAGGTTCCCTGTGCCCGCAGGAACAAAAGCAGGCAATCAATCCGTAAAGCAGACGATTGCTAGCGGACTGTCAGCGTTGATCAATGAATATAGCAATTCCATTGATAACTTTGGTAGCGACACGAAGCCTTCCACTTTGGAGAAAGCTGCTGATCATATCAGGGTAGCCCGTTTTAAAGTCGAGAGCTATTCAGCTTATCTTGAAGATGAACGCTTCAAGCTTGATGAACTGCTCGCTGCTGCATCAGAAAGACTTAAAGAGAAGGTCAGCCAACTTGCTATTGGTGTTTAGATTCCGGTTCTTATCTTCAGGGCTCGTCAGATTTATCTCTGGCGAGCCTTTCTTATTTAAGGAGTATGAGAATGACAGAGAAATTTACAGCCAAGCATAAACTTAACCTAGCTAACTTTTATATCTCAGTGATAGTTAGCGGTCTCATAGGTGTAGGCAGTGGTAGTTTTGTAGTTTTCCTTATAGCGATAGCGATATGTTTGGGGGTGTTGTACCACTCAGGTGCGATAAGGCCTTAATTCTTTCAACAACAACAGAGGCCCTGGCTTAATCAGCCGGGGCTTTTTTCATTTAAGGAGCTAGTTATGACCAAGGCAGATTACAGGCAGCTTTCTAAAGCTCTTGGGGAGCCAAAGAAGCGGCTAAAGCGATTGGGTTTCTCGATTATGAGGGTGCACGATAAGCCATCTACTGTGGATGGCAAAATCTGGGTGGTTAGATCTTTTACAAACGAAGAAAGGGTGGTTTCAAATGATTAAGTTAAATGTAGGTGCCTGCAAAAAGGTATCTGATAATCACTATGGTTCAAGGGGCGGAAATGTAAATATCGAACTGGAGTTGGATTCGTCCCTTGCACTTGATTCACAAAAGCTAAGGGATCATATCCGTAAGCTGTTCGACCTAGCAAATACATCCCTTGAAGAAGAGTTGCAGGCTAGCAATGAGCAGGCAAGCGTTGAAGATTTTCATCATCAGCGTGATGGGATTTCCTTTAATGGTAATAGTAATGGTAACGGTGCAGGCCATGCTGTTTCTGTGGTACCAGTGCGTTATGCCACAGAAAAGCAAATCATCTGCATTCAGGGGTTAGCAAGAAAGAATGGCGTTTCTGTCCCAGAGCTTTTGAAGCAGGCTGGGGTAAGAGTTTTTAATGATTTGACCGTACGACAGGCTAGTCAAATGATCGAGAGCTTGAAAGGAAGTAACGCTAATTAACCTTAAGGACCCGACCTCGGCTTAATGCCGATGGATTGGGTTCTTTTTTTTTAGCTATTGGGTGTTCCTTGGACAGAAATAAGAACTTAAAATCTGGAATTTAAGTGGAATCGATTTGCCAACTGCTCCTTCAAAGATTTCATGTATAAGGCAATAAGGCTGGATTGATTGTCCACTCTCCTAACAATCTTTGATAATATCCCGATAGAAGGGTTTTCACCCGAACGGACACAATTAATTTAAAGAACCTGGGTATGGCTAACACCATAAGCGGGTTCTTTTTTTAGCTATCAGAACTATTTTTTAATTTTTTCCACTTCGTGGAAGCTCTTTAAAGACAAATACAAAAGGCATAAATCACAAGGTGTAAAGCAGTAAAGAACCAAGCAGTAATTACGGGGTCCTCGCAAGACGGAACCCAACATCGAGGCTGTTCCGGACATCAGGCGAGAGGTCGTTGACGCGGACAGCTGAGCGGGAATGCCTAGCAAGATAACTGAAAGACCCACCACGCAACACACGATTTTCGCCGAAATTTGAGCCTTTTGGGTTGGTTACAGAATCTTTGGGATACTCTGCTTTCCTGTCTTCACACCACTCCCATACATTTCCGTGCATATCATACAACCCAAATGCGTTTGCTTTATAACTTCCTACTACCACTGGCTTACCAATCTTTGATTCACTATAGTTCGCATCCTGGGGCGTGATACTATCTCCAAATGAATAGGCCGTTTTAGTACCTGCTCTAGCAGCATACTCCCACTCCGCTTCTGTTGGTAACCTATATCCACCCTTATTCTTCTCATTTAACTTCTTAATAAACTCTTGGCAATCATTCCATGATACAGCATTTACTGGTAGGCTTGCGCCCATTGTATCACTAGGGTTACTTCCCATAACCGATTCCCATTGTTCCTGCGTTACTTCATACTTTCCCATATAAAATGGCTTTGTTATGGTTACTTCGTGCTGGTCTTCATCATTGCCTTGGTCTTTTTCCCCTTCAGGCGAACCCATCACAAACTTGCCCGATGGAATTAATACCATACCAAATGCTTTAAGTCCTTCCTCCTTTAACCTCTTCATCTCCGCAGCATTTGCTTTTGCTACTGCTTCCAGCTTTAATCTCTCCATCTCCGCAGCATCTGCTCTTGCTACTGCTTCCTGCTTTAACCTCTCCATCTTCGCTGCCATTGCCATATCTTCTTTATCTGCATTTAAATTTGTTGAAGAAAAAAACAAAATAATTATAAGTAAAAATATGATTAGAAACAAACCAGCATACATTAAAATCTCATTATTAAATTCAATTTCTTTCTCTGTTGTAAGCCCGCTTGCTTCCTCAACTGGAAAGTTTGCTTCCTTTAAAATTCCCCCCGCTAATACTACAATCCCACCCGAAATCTCTTTGGAGATACTCTTAGATTTAATTATTTGCTCATACTTTTCTTTTAATCTTAATGTCCCAGATAATTGCCCTGCACTGTAATTCTCGATATGCTCTTTCAAACTAACTAAATTCTTTTTACTAAACTCGCCATTATAAATGATTTCTTGACATAACAAAATTAATGATCGACCCTCGAAAGATTGAAACTCAGGATTTAAAATACTCATTTCTTCTTTTAAATTTCTTTCCCCTGTTGGAGTTGGCAAAATTACTGGCTTTACCGGCACCACTAATTTCTCTACATCTATAATTGGCTTCGAGGGCGTTTCAATTCTTGTTTTCTCTATTACAGGCTTCGAGGGCGTTTCTAATCTCGTTCCAGTTATCTCTGGTTTCGAGGGCGTCTCATTACTCCCTGATGATATCCCCCTTGATAGCATTGATACCATCACGGCATTCGCAAACTCTTTGCAACTGCCATACCTGTCCTCTGGCTCTTTTGTTATCCCCTTCATCAACGCATTCGATTTCTCTACCGGAATGTCAGGTACCAATTCGTGGATGGGTTTTGCCTTGCCTTCTATCACCTCAACAAATATTGCAGTGGGTGTTGCCCCTGCAAATGGAATCTTCCCTGCAAGTGCTTCATAAACTAAAACAGCTAAACCAAACTGATCTGCTTTTGGTCCTATCCCTTTACCCAAATGCATTTCAGGTGCCATGTATTGGGGCGTGCCTAAAAATGCCCCCATGGTGGTTTTCACACCCATCGTCGTCCCTTCCAAAGCCTTGGCAATGCCAAAGTCTGCAAGATACGGATTACCAGTTTCATCAAACAAAATATTATCTGGCTTTAGATCACGATGAACCCAATTTTTAGAATGAATGTAATCTAGAGCAGATGCTATTTGCGGCAGCCATTGGATTAAACCTTCAATCGGCATCCGTTTGTAATTGCCTTGGGCATCCGTTATGCGATCTCGTAAGTTGCCACCTGCAAGGTAGTTTAAAACCATAAAGGGAATGCCATCAAGTTCCCCCCAATCGATGGTGGTTACAATATGAGGATGTTCCAAGGTTGCGACTGAGACGATTTCGCGCATGAAGCGGTCTTTAAAATCCTTATCACCAACCTCCATCGTAGGCACTTTTACAACCACTTGCTTGCCAAACCTTTTATCCTTTGCAAGGTAGACCTTCCCCATGCCTCCTTCACCCAATGGGCGCAGGATCTCATAGCGGTCACTTAGGGTTTTTCCAGTAAGGTCTTTTATCTCGGGCATCGGGGCGATTCTCATCAAAAATTAAATGTTAGATTTTAATCATTTTTTTTAAAAATTTTAAGGGAAGCAACCTCGGATAATTTATCAAACTCGATTGAAAAAGAGCCTGAAACTTTATCTTTTGCAGAGGCATTTTCATCTTGAGTTATTGCGGATTCTTTAACTATAGTGCCATCGTTTGAATAGGATTTAACAATAAGCTTAACTTTCCCATTTTTAGGCAAATTTATTTTAGCCTGATATTTCAACTTAAAATCAGCATAATATCCTAGAAAACCCAAGCTTTCAAGTTTTGGTGGAAGAACTTGAACATCTTGAATAATATCATTGGCACTAGCATCTAATTGAATTGGTGGTGGATTAACAGCATTTAAAAGGAGATCTGTATCTTTTTTAAGTTTATTAAAAGCTTCCTTGTTTTCATTGCTAGGAACCTTGCCAACAGATCCATATTTTTTATTAAAAATGGCAATCTGATCTTTATGTTTTTGCTCGAAGATTTTAAATGCACGGGCATAAATAGATGAAGAGCCAAACATCCAACTAAAAACAGACCAAACAACAAGTAAAGCCAAAAAACCAGAAACGCCTATGACAGCAAATTTTATAGGGTTACTACTCCGATCCCAATGCGTTTTTATTTGGGCAACCTTTTCTTTTGTTTTATCGGATTGAATAAGATTTTTTGCAGAATCAAGCACCTTATTAAACTTATTTAAAAGCAGCAAAAGATTCGATTGCGCTATCGGTGGTGGAAAAGGTGGTGCAGGATCAAATTCTAAATTTTGATGGCCAGGAGGATTCAAAAAGTTTTCAGATCCATCATTGTTTTTAATTGAACTTTCTAATTTTAATGGAGGTGATAATTCTGAATTTAAAGCCGATATCTTATTTGATTCAATCATTGTTTTAAATATGGGTGGGTCAACAGGGCCTGGGGTGCTTTTTGAAGCTAATTTATTTGTTTTACTTTCATTTACTTGCCCAGTTGATTCCACCCTTGTTGGAAGTATGGATGGTTTTTGCAATTCCCCTGATAAAGTATTAACTTGGCTATTTGAAATTGTTTCAATTATTACCGGAACCACCTTAGGCATAACAGGTTCCAATTTACCACCCGTAATTGCGTTAGACATTTCGACACAATTTTCAAAACGGTCTTTTGCTTCTTTTGCCATACCACGCAAAAGGGCTTTTGATTTTTTCAAAGGGATATTTGAAACAATTTCGAGTATCGGCTTTGCATTTCCCTGCATAATTTCCATAAAGATTGCTGTAGAAGTAGTTGCTTCAAAAGGAACTTTCCCCGCAAGGGCTTCATAAACCAACACAGCCAATCCAAACTGATCGGCTCTTGGTCCTATCCCTTTTCCCAAGTGCATCTCGGGCGCCATGTATTGAGGGGTACCAATAACAGATCCTAAGGAAGTTTTTACGCCCATTGCAGAGCCTTTTAAAGTTTTAGCAATGCCAAAATCTGCAAGGTAGGGGCTGCCAGATTCATCAAACAAAATATTATCCGGCTTTAAATCCCGATGAACCCAGTTCTTAGAATGAATGTAATCTAAAGCTGAGGCAATTTGTGGAAGCCATTGATTTAAACCTTCTAATGGCATTGGCTTATAGAACCCTTTAGCATCCGTGATTCGGTCTCGCAAACTGCCACCACTTAGGTATCGTAGAACCAAAAAAGGAATACCTTCCATTTCGCCCCAATCGATGGTGGGTACGATATGGGCGTGTTCCAAGGTTGCAATCGAAGCTATTTCGCGCATGAAGCGGTCTTTAAAATCCTTATCGCCTACCTCCATCGTGGGCACTTTTACTACTACTTGTTTGCCAAATCTTTTATCCTTCGCAAGGTAGACCTTCCCCATACCTCCTTCCCCCAGCGGGCGCAGGATCTCGTAGCGTTTACTTAGCGTTTTTCCAATAAGTGAATTTGTTGTAGACATCGGAGCAATTCTCTTTCATTTAAATTAAATACATAGTATTATTGTAGAACTTTGCAGATATAAGGTTGTAGGAATCATTTAAAGATTTCACTAGGTAATTTACTTATAAACTCAAAGATTACTAGTTAATATCATAACTTGAATTAGTAGGATTGCCAGAGTTTATTAATTTGAAACGGTTTGTAAAACCTTTGGAATAACAGTATGCCCATTGTAGGCCGTCTCCCTGATTGCGATATTGTTTTAACCGCTGATGGTGTCTCTGGCAGGCATTGCAAAATCACTAAAACGCTACAAGGCTGGATTTTGGAAGACCTCGGCTCTAGTAACGGCACTTTTGTAAACAACCTAAAAATCACAACACCTACTTTGGTAAGCACACTAGACACCATTACCCTAGGCTTGGTTTGCCCCTTTCCTTGGAGCAGTCTGGGTGAAAGTAAATGGCCTTCGCCAACTCCACCACCTCCAAACCTTCCGACGCCAACATCCGAAGTTGTCAAAGTTATTGGCAGGCATCCCGAATGCGATATCGTGATTGAATCTTCCGAAATATCGGGCAAGCATTGCAAGGTGACGCAGCAAAGCAACGGTTGGCGGCTTGAAGATTTGCAATCTTCCAATGGCGTTTTTGTCAATGGCACCCGAGTAACTTCACCTAGATCAATCACTAGCGATGATCAAATCACATTGGGCCTTGGTTGCCCCTTCCCCTGGGATAAACTCGAACCCGGATTCAAAATTAAAGCGCCTGCAAAAGGCGATTCGCTGATCATAGGCAGAAATAGTTCATGCGATCAGGTGATAGCAGAGCCTATGGTATCTTCGCGCCATGCAAAAATCAAATGGGTCACCAACGGTGCGCACATCGAAGACCTTGGTTCTTCCAATGGGACTTTTGTTAATGGTACTAGGATTAGCCAACCGACATTAATTAACCCAGGCGATATTATTGGCTTAGGAAGTTACACATTTACGCTGGGTGGCAAGAAACTTAAAAAAGAACAAAAGGAGTCTGGGTTTTCTTTAGAGGCCCAAGGCATTTGCGTTCAAATCAAAGAAAAGAAATTGATTAATGATGTTTCCTTTACACTGCTTCCAGGGGAATTTGCAGCTTTAATGGGGCCTAGCGGTGCTGGCAAAACTACACTTCTAAATGCACTTAATGGCTACACCCCACCTGCAAAAGGTAAAGTTCTTCTTAACGGCTACGATCTTTATGCGCACTTCGATCAGTTTAAAAATGTTCTGGGCTATGTTCCTCAGGATGATGTTATTCATAGAGAACTGACTGTTTTTGAAGCCCTTTGGTACAGTGCTAGGCTTAGGCTGCCTACAGATTATAACGATGGTGAAATCGAACAGCGGATCAAACAGGTGATTGCCCAATTGGGTTTAGAGGGGACGGAAAATGTTCTTATTGGTTCGCCCGAAAAGAAGGGGATTTCGGGAGGCCAGCGCAAAAGAGTCAACCTTGCGATGGAACTGCTTACCGATCCTAAAGTTCTTTTTCTTGATGAACCTACATCGGGTTTATCTTCTGAAGATACATTGCAGGTCATGAGAGTTTTGCGCAAACTTGCTGAATCTGGCAGAACCATTATTCTTACTATTCATCAACCCAGCCTAGAAGCTTACCAACTTCTTGATCATTTAGTTTTGATGGCGAAGGATGGCAATAAGCCTGAACCTGGAAGGCTTGGCTATTTTGGCCCTGCTTACCCCGATGCGGTTAACTTTTTTAATCCCAATGGCATTACTAATTTGAAAGCTGGAACCGATCCCTCTCCCGATGAAGTGCTGCGCGGACTAGGAAAAAGACCAGCCTCTGAATGGGTTACGATTTATAATGCTTCTAGTTACTGTGATACTTATGTAACAAAACGAGCAGCCAAGGAACAAAAAAGCATCGAAGTTGCACGAATTCCACAGCCTATTCCAGATGACCCCGTCAGGCAATGGACGGTTTTCGTTGCAAGGTCATTTGCCATTAAAAAACGAGACATTGTTAATTCAATTATTTTGTTGGCTCAGGCGCCAGTGATTGGAATTTTAGTTGCACTTGTTTTAGGTGACAAGGCTTCTGAAACACCTACCCAAGAGAATTGGATTGAATCAACTACGGCTGGGGCAACCGCTATTTTTATGATGGCTATGTCGGCGTTGTGGTTTGGTGCTTCTAATGCGGTTAGAGAAATCGTAGGTGAGTGGGCAGTTTATCGGCGGGAACGCATGGTCAACCTTGGTATTCCCGCCTATGTTGCATCGAAGTTTACTATTTTGGGTGCGTTATGTTCTATTCAATGCTTTGCACTTCTTGGAATCGTGCATTTCTCTTGTGACCTTAAAGCTGGTTTTTTTATTTCGTATTGTTTCGTATTTACAACGGCACTTATCGGAGTTGGAATTGGTCTAGTGCTATCAGCGGTAGCTAAAACTTCTGAAGTTGCAATTGCAGCCTTGCCAATCATTCTTTTAGCATTATTTATTTTAGGCGGAATGATTCAACCGATAAACAGAATGAACAAATTAATGCAATTTG
>Ga0105051_10002745_pt1 | contig 22129 bp, 21 predicted proteins | sample FRY02_FD_78383 | JGI IMG/M metagenome (GOLD analysis project Ga0105051, IMG submission 78383) | Freshwater microbial communities from Lake Fryxell liftoff mats and glacier meltwater in Antarctica - FRY-02 (megahit assembly) | ecosystem: Environmental > Aquatic > Freshwater > Ice > Glacier... | reverse complement strand
TTTAAGTCGCATTAGTTATAATGCGACTTTTTTTATTTATACAAGTTATTCATTTATAAGTTTGACCCTTTAGATTATTATGCCGATAGGCAATATATAAGAAGTATTTGAACTAAAATATAAATGTGTTTGGTATAACTTCAAGAACAGAACTATAAATACGTCAGCAGAATCATTTAATCGAAAATTCAAGCATTTAGAAGTCAATTTAGAGGTGTCAGACACAAAAAAATGTAGCCAATATCGATTAACGCAAATTTATAATTAGTCATCTGCATTTGCAATTAATACAATTTGAATTTAAGAAACACTGATTTGAAGATTTGATTTAGTAGTGTGAAATAAATACGTCAGTTACTTTAAAACTTAACTGCCATTCTTTTTTTTTATTTTTGAAAAAAAAAGAGGGGTAAGCTACTTATATCGCACCGCTCAACTTCCTACCTTTGCTACGTTCCCGTCCTGGAGGATTTGGAAGGAGCTGGTCGTACAAGACTTACCCCGACACAAAAGTACATAGTTTTTTGTTATCTACAATAAATTATCGATTAAATTTTTAAATAATTGGTTTTGTCGCTCTTGTCATTTCTCTTTTTCCAGGAGGTCCAGCTAAGCGTTCAATTGTAAAACCAACTTCTTTCATGTTTCTTTTGACTTGACCATTAGCACAATAAGTAACTAGAAAACCTCCTGCTTTTAAACATTTGAACATTTTAGCAAAAATTTCTACTGACCACATTTCTATTTGAGCTCTTGGACCAAATGCATCAAAATAGATAATATCATAAAATTCATTTTCAAGATCAATCAATTCAATTTTGGAATTAGTTTTTTTAACACTAAAAAACTCGTTAATGTAAGCACTTCCCTCCCATTCACTTTCTTGAATTTGTCTATAAAGATTAAAATGCTCACCATCTAATAGATTCTCATAGTCTAAAGCATTAATTTCATCACTGTTAACAGGATAAGCCTCAATGCCATGATAAAAAGTTTTAATGTTTAAATCTTTAGAATTTACAGCTGTTAAAAACGCATTAAGCCCAGACCCGAAGCCCATCTCAAAAATATTGAGTTGTTTAAGGTGTGTATGCTTAAGTCCATTTTCAATAAAAACATGAATAGCCTCCTGAAGTGCCCCATGTGTAGAATGATAACTTTCTTCTAGGTCAATAATTCGAATCGTTTTTGACCCATCTCCTGTTTCAACTACTTCTCTTTTCATCTTATTCTTTTTTATAAAATTAAAGATAAACTAAAAGCTAATAAAAGTTTAAAATTCTTTTAAAGAATTAAATAAAAGCTCCTTTCTTTTTCCTTATTTTTGTATTGTATGGAGAATGAAAACAAATTAGAGAACAACAGAAAACCGTCTACAAGAATTAAAAGCAATAACTTAATTCAAAATGAATTCGGTAAGATACCTCCACAAGCTGTTGATATTGAGCAGGCTGTTCTTGGAGCGATGATGTTAGAGAAAAATGCAGTTACTGATGTAATTGATATTTTAACTCCTAGTAGTTTTTATGATCCTAAACATCAATTTATATATAACGCAATTAGAGATTTATTTGGGAGTTCTAATCCAATTGATATCCTAACTGTTTCTAATAAGCTTCGACAAAATGGAGAGTTAGAAGCTTCAGGAGGTGCAGCATACATTTCTCAACTTACAAGTAGGGTTGCTTCATCTGCACATGTAGAGTTTCATGCGAGAATTATTGCAGAAAAGTACATTAAAAGGGAACTTATTAAAATGGGTAACGAAGTTATTCGAGATGCTTTTGATGAAACTTCAGACGTTTTCGATGTTTTAAATAAAGCGGAAGGTGATTTATTTAAAATTGCCGAAAATAATATGGGGAAAAATGCTGATACGATGCAAAATATTGTTCGTCAAGCTATCGAGGAAATTGAAAAAGCATCTCAAAATACTGATGGTATTTCAGGTATTCCTACAGGTTTTTTTGATTTAGACAAGGTGACTGCTGGTTGGCAGCGTTCAGATATGATTGTAATCGCTGCTCGACCTGCAATGGGTAAAACTGCATTTGTATTATCTATGGCTAGAAATACCGCTGTTGATCATCAAATGGGAGTTGCTTTTTTCTCGTTAGAGATGTCTTCAGTTCAACTTGTTAAACGTCTTATTGCAAGTGAAACTAGATTAAGTGCTGATAAATTAAGAAAAGGTGATTTAAAAGAACACGAATTTCAACAATTACATTCTCGTATTACAAAATTAGCTACTGCCCCATTATTTATTGATGACACTCCTGGTATTAGCATTTTTGATTTGAGAGCTAAATGTCGTCGTTTGAAATTACAGCACGATATTCAAGTTGTTATTATTGATTATTTGCAATTAATGACAGCTGGAGGAGCAAAAGGTGCAGGGAATAGAGAGCAAGAGATTTCTAGTATTTCTCGTTCTATTAAAGAAATTGCAAAAGAATTAAATGTTCCTGTTATTGCGCTTTCTCAGCTAAGTAGATCAGTAGAGCAAAGAGGCGGAGATAAACGTCCAGTGTTATCAGATTTACGTGAATCGGGGGCGATTGAGCAAGATGCAGATATTGTTTCGTTTATATATCGACCAGAATATTACGGTTTTACTCAAGATGAAGATGGAAATTCTAATCAGGGTGTTGGAGAAATTATAATAGCAAAACATAGAAATGGTTCTCTTGAAAGGGTTCGACTTCAATTTATTGGAGAATTTGCTCGATTTGAAAATATAAATAATTATGTTGAAGAAGTACCTACACAAACAATCGGTTCAGGCATGAGTGCCAATACTGATTTTGATAACCAGCCAACTTATACAATTCCAAGTAAAATGAATTCATTTGACAATGATAATACTAATTTTGATGTTAATTTAGATGGTAATGATACACCTTTTTAAATTATAATACGATTCATAACTTATGAGACAACTAATTTTATTTTTTTTAATTATAGTTACATCATTTAATTTAAAAGCCTCTCAACTTTTAATCCCAATGGATGATAGTCAAACTAATCACCTTAAAGCTTATGGAGTAGCTTTTTGGTTACTGGAAAAGGAAGTGGTTGTAGATTGGCTTTTAAACTATAGAGGTGGTTCTTTTTTGATTCCACATCTTCTAACTGCCGAGGAGGAATTAATTGTAAGAGGTGTGTCTTATGAGGTAGTAACAGATGGTCAGGTTAATTCAATAAAATCGAATATTTCAAACCCTGAAATAAATCAAGAAATTATCCAGCTTGAAAAATCGCCTAAAATTGCAGTTTATACGCCTAAAGGAACACAACCATGGGACGATGCTGTAACAATGGTTCTTGAATATGCTGAAATTCCTTATGATAAAATTTATGACTCAGCAATAGTTTATGGATTGCTTCCTAAGTATGATTGGTTGCATCTGCATCATGAAGATTTCACTGGCCAATATGGTAAGTTTTATGCCAACTTTAGGAATTATCCTTGGTATCAACAACAAGTTCGTGGATTAGAAGCCGATGCGAAATCTCTTGGTTTTGAAAAAGTATCGCAATTAAAATTAGCTGTAGCTCAAAACATTAAAAACTTTGTAATTGGCGGTGGCTTTTTATTTACAATGTGTAGTGGTACAGATAGTTTTGACATAGCTTTAGCTGCTCAGAATACGGATATTTGTGAACAAATGTTTGATGGTGATCCATCAGATCCAAATTGTCAGAATAAATTAGATTACTCGCAAACATTAGCTTTTAAGGATTTCCAATTAGAGAGAAATCCTATGGTTTATGAATACTCTAATATTGACGGAACAAATCTTCATAAAAGCGATGAAAGTGTAGATAAATTTACATTGTTTGAATTTTCGGCCAAATGGGACGTTGTTCCAACTATGTTGACACAATGCCATACCGACATTGTTAATGGGTTTATGGGGCAAACAACGGATTTTAAAAAAGAATTGATTAAACCAAACGTTCTAATACTTGGCGAAAATGAAGCTCTAGGTACAGCTCGATATATTCATGGTGAATACGGTCAAGGTACTTGGACATTTTATGGCGGTCATGATCCTGAAGATTATCAACATAGAGTTGGGGACCCTCCTACTGATCTAAATATTCATCCGAATTCACCTGGCTATAGACTTATTTTAAATAATATTTTATTTCCAGCTGCTAAAAAGAAAAAAAGGAAGACCTAACGAAAAATTAGATTTTTTCTAGATGGATTAAGTCAATAAAAAAATCCTCTCTTTACTATTAAAGAAAAAGTAATCTAGTTCTTTTTTATTTTGTCTAATTGAATATGAAGTCCTAGCCCTCTTAATTCTTGACCTTTTGCTATCACATTACCTTTTCCATCAATAAGTATAGCATAAGGAATAGAGTTAACTTGATATTTTCGGGAAACTATCCCGTCTTTATCCCATCCATGATACTCCCAAGTTAAGCTATCCTCCTTTATCGCCTTTTTCCAAGGTTCTTCAGATCTATCAAGTGATATACTAAATACTTCAAACCCTTTTCCTACTGAGAATTTCTCGTTCTTGTACTTTTTAAAGGCTTCGCGTACATTTGGATTTTCTTTTCTACATGGTCCGCACCAAGATGCCCAAAAGTCAATTAAAACAACTTTACCTTTTAAGTCTGATAATTTGATTGTTTTACCGTTAGGGCTTATTAGTTCGATTTGTTCACTCTTTTCAGACGAATTAAATGATAAGCAAAACATTACAATTATTAGAAGGCTAAATTTCATAGATTTTTTTCAAAAAAAAATAGTAGTTGATTTATATAATAGAATAACTTTTACCTTATCCTTCTTATATCAGCACCTAAATTATTTAATCGAATTTCAATATCTTGATAACCTCTATCAATTTGTTCAATATTATGAATTATACTTTTACCGCTAGCAGATAAAGCAGCAATCAGTAAAGAAACACCCGCTCTAATATCTGGTGAAGTCATAGATATTCCTTTTAAAGGATGCTCATTATTTAATCCAATAACAGTAGCTCTGTGTGGATCACATAAAATAATTTGAGCTCCCATATCAATCAATTTATCTACAAAGAATAAGCGTGACTCAAACATTTTTTGATGTATTAAGACGCTTCCTTTTGCTTGTGTAGCAACAACTAAGATAATTGATAATAAATCTGGAGTGAATCCAGGCCAAGGTGCATCAGCTATAGTTAAAATTGAACCATCAATAAATGTGTCAATTTCATATGAATCTTGAGCAGGAACAAAAATATCATCCCCTCTTCTTTCAAGCTTAATTCCAAGTTTTCTGAAAACAGATGGTATTACACCTAAATTATCCCAACTTACATCTTTAATAGTGATTTCAGACTTAGTCATTGCTGCTAAACCGATAAAACTACCAATTTCAATCATATCAGGTAAAACTCTATGATAACAACCATTAAGCTCTTTAACACCTTCAATCTTCAACATGTTTGATGCAATACCAGATATTTTTGCACCCATCGAATTTAACATTTTACACAACTGTTGTAAATACGGTTCACAAGCAGCGTTATAAATTGTTGTCTCTCCCTCAGCTAAAACAGCAGCCATTAAAATATTAGCAGTCCCTGTTACAGATGCTTCATCTAAATGTATGTATGTTCCAACCAATTTTTCAGCATCTACTGAATAAAAATGTTCACTAGCATCGTAATTAAAAAGAGCACCAAGCTTAACAAATCCTTCGAAATGAGTATCTAATCTTCTTCTACCAATTTTATCACAACCTGGCTAAGGAATAAACCCTCTTCCAAATCGAGCTAATAAAGGTCCGACAATCATTATAGATCCTCGTAAAGCACCTGCACGATTTTTAAAATCATCTGATTCTAAGTATGGTAAATCAATATCTTTAGCTTGAAAAATATAAGTCCCTTTTTCAACTTTTTCAATCTTCACACCCATTGTTTGAAGTAAACTAATCAATTTGTTTACGTCAATAATATCTGGAATATTTGAAATAGTTACTTTGTCAGGAGTTAATAAAACTGCACATAATATCTGTAAAGCTTCATTCTTAGCACCTTGTGGCACCAATTCTCCTTTTAAAGGTTTTCCTCCATAAATTTCAAAAGATGCCATAGTGATTATTTTTTAAATTTCTTTTTTGGTTGCTTTTTAGTATTCGCGTTAATTTGATTTAATTGAATACCGTATGATTTTAAAATTGAGTTTGTTGAAAGTAAATCATTTGGATCTTCTACTTGAAGCTTGTTGTTAGATAATTCCTTTAACTGATTGGCAATCACATTGTTTTCGACAGCATCATTGTTGTAAACAAGGTATTGCTTCTTCATGAAATTAGCCATCGCTTTTGTCAAATATTTCTTTTGATTTTCATCAGTTATTTCAGCTGAATTCTCAAGAATGTTTTGCGTATATTTCCCAAAGTGACCAAACCTAATCTTTCTTTTCGGATAAGCTACTCTGTCTGGTTTACTTGCTAAATCTGCTTCTTTTGGAAATTCATAAGGAGAATCTACATCTAACTTAAAATCAGACATTACAAACATATGAGTCCATAATTTATGACGGTAATCATCCACATCTCTTAAGTGTGGATTTAATTGCCCCATTACTTCTATAATAGCTTGCGCGGCACGATTTCTTTCAGAACGATCAGTAAGCTCCATAGCATGAACAATCATATTCTGCACATTACGACCATATTCTGGAAGAAGAAGTTTATTGCGTGTAGTATTATATTCCATAATCAATCTATTTTCATTATTCTTCAATTCTCTTTCCTAAAGAATTGTTGTAAATATCTTTTGCTTCAGAAATAAAACCAAAGTGTTCATCATCAACCATCATCTTACCTTTAGTCACATGTCCTAATAAAGTGAAAGGAACATTTGAACTAACCATAAATTCAATAAAGTTTTCTTCTGATTCTTCATTAACAGTCACCACTACTCTACCTTGAGCTTCTCCGAATAAAAATGCATCTTCACGGATTTCAGCATCTGTAACGATATCGAAACCTAATTCTCTCGGCATAGACATCTCTGTTAATGCTACAAAAAGTCCACCATCAGCAATATCATGCGCTGCATTTATCAATTCTTCCTGAATTAATCCTTTAATAGCTTGATGAACTTCATATTCATTGTCCAAATCGAAATAAGGAGCAGGTGAAGCTTTCACTCCATGGTAAGAATAAAGGTATTCAGATGAAGAAATATCATCTTTAGACTCACCTATAATAAATATTAAATCACCTTTTTGCTTAAAATCAAGGGTCATTAATTTATTTTTATCTTCTAATATTCCAATCATTCCAATTGTAGGTGTTGGAAAAACTGGAGTCTCAACACCATTTGTAGATGTTTGATTGTAAAAAGAGACATTTCCTCCAGTTACAGGAGTAGCAAATTTTAAACAAGCTTTTGACATCCCTTTGATCGCTCCAACAAATTGCCAGAAAGACTCAGGATTGTAAGGGTTTCCAAAGTTTAAACAATTTGTAATAGCACTTGGAATTGCTCCAGAACAAGTAATATTTCGAGCAGCTTCTGAAACGGCAATCATAGTACCTATTTCAGGGTCTGCATTTACATATCTTGAATTACAATCAACAGTCATTGCTAAAGCCTTATCAGTCCCTTTTACATTGATTACTCCTGCGTCAGAAGGACGATTAGTAGTCATGGTCTTCGTTCCTACCATTGAATCATATTGCTCATAAATCCAACGTTTTGAAGCTATATTCGGATATTGTAACAATTTAAAAGCAACTTCTTTTAAATCTTCAGGCTGCTCAATTGTATCAATATTAAATTTCTTAAATTCTTGGTAATAAGCAGGTTCTTTATATTCTCTTTGATAAACAGGAGCCCCACCACCTAAAACAAGTGATTCAGCTGGAACATCACCAACCATCTCTCCATTCATGAAATAGCGTACACGATCAGAATCAGTCACAACACCAATTTCTTCTGCATGCAGATCCCATTTTTCAAAAATATCTTTAACAATTTTCTCTTCTCCTTTTTTCACAACAACCAACATTCTTTCTTGTGATTCTGAAAGAAGGATTTCATATGGTAACATGTTTTCTTGACGAGTAGGAACTTTATCTAGTTGTATATCCATTCCTACTTCTCCACCAGCACTCATTTCACAAGTAGAACAAGTTATTCCTGCAGCACCCATGTCTTGCATACCAACTACAGCGTCAGTTTTTAGCAATTCCATAGTAGCTTCAAGTAATAATTTCTCCATAAATGGATCTCCTACTTGAACTGAAGGTAAATCATCTGCAGACTCTTCAGTCATATCTTTTGAAGCAAAAGCAGCACCTGCAATTCCATCTTTACCTGTAGCTGAACCAACGATAAAAACAGGATTCCCAGGACCTTTAGCTTTAGCTGAAATAATCTTACTAGCATCCATAACTCCTGCTGAAAAAGCATTTACTAATGGATTTGTATTGTATGATTCATCAAAAAACACTTCTCCTCCAACTATTGGAATACCGAAAGCATTTCCGTAGTCACCAATACCTTTTGTAACACCTTTTACTAACCATTTAGTTCTAGGGTTATCTAAATTACCAAAACGCAAAGAGTTTAATTGAGCAACCGGTCTTGCACCCATTGTGAAAATATCTCTATTAATTCCTCCAACACCAGTCGCAGCACCTTGGTAAGGTTCTAATGCGCTTGGGTGATTATGAGATTCTATTTTGAATACACACCCTAATCCACCACCAATATCAACCATACCAGCATTCTCTTCACCAGCTTTCACTAATAAATGAGGGCCATCTTTTGGTAATTGTTTCAACCAGTAGATTGAGTTTTTATATGAACAATGTTCAGACCACATAACTGAATAAACACTTGTTTCAGTAAAGTTAGGAGTTCTGCCTAATATCCCTTTAATCATTTCAAATTCATCGGGACGTAATCCAAGCTCTACCGCTTGATCTAATGTTGCTTCTTGGTTCAAAGTACTTTCCATAAAATGTTTAATGTGTAACAAAAGTAATGATAATATTTGAAGTGATTAAGGTTTTTACGATACAAAAAAATGACTTTTACAGAAGTTTTTAACATGGTTTTTAAAACCACAGTTAGTTTACTATCAAACAATACTAGAGGATATTTTGTTTTTAACCAAAGTTATAAGCCATACCAAAATAAATATTAATCCAGCCACAACAACTATTGAAGAACTCATAGTGACATCAAAATAGATCGATGAATAAACTCCTAAGAAACAAGCAAGCGTCGAAAAAACACAGGATAAAAGTAACATATTGTTTAATTTTCTTGAAACTAAATATGCTGTAGCTGGCGGTATAGAAAGAAGTCCAACAACTAAAATAGCTCCTACACTTTCAAAGCTCATTACAGATGTTATACTTACTAAAAGCATAAATGCATAATGCCAATTGTTGACTTTTATTCCTTTTGACTTCGCAAACTCAACATCAAATGATATGATTTGCAATCCTTTCCATCCAAAGCTAAAAAAAGCAATAATTATTAAAAAAACAGGTAGTATCATTAACATACTTCTTGTACCGTAAAACTTACCGTTGATTATGATCTTATCTAAAAAAGAAATACCTAAGTCCCCAAAAAGGACACAGTCTTGATCTAAATCTGTGTTTTTATCAGTGAAAACAGCAATCAATATTACGCCCAAAGCAAAGAGCCATGTAAAGGTAATCCCTATGGAGGCGTCTTCTTGAAGCTTTAATTTGTCGTGAAAAAAATCAATGATTAAGGTTGTAAATACTCCAAAAATAGCAGCGCCAAGTAAAATGAAAAAAGAGTCAAAAGATTGACTTACAATAAAAGCGATAGCGATACCCGGTAAGACACTGTGAGAAATAGCATCTCCTACCATTACAACTTTTCTAAGGACGAGAAAAGAACCTAATAACGCACAGCTCCAGCCTATTAGTAGAACAGTTGTTAAATTCAATAAATCATTAATCCCTATCATCGTATGGTATTGCTTTGTTGTGAGGATCTTCAGTTGGGTAGTCTAAATCTTTAAGTAGCTCAAGTTCAATTTCAGGGGTTATTAAATGCTCTATGGTCTCAGCTGTACCATGGATGTGATCATCTTTAAATTTCATTCTTTTTGTAAGATATAACTCCCATAAGCGATGAGATCTAACTACTCTTTTTGCTTCTATTATTCCACTTTCAGAAAGACTATATTTGTCATTTTTGACATCAACCCATCCTTTTTTAATAAGCCTAAGTAAGGTTTTTTCTAAATCATGAGTAGGTACAGGTCTTTTTTCTAAAAGATCAATATTCTTTATTTGAATTTTACCATTTTCTTTATATTGATATAAAACCTTTAATGTGTTCTCATCTAATATTTTAAATCTATTTACCTTGTTTATTTGTTTAATTGAATACCATCCTTTTTTAGGAGCGAATATCATTGTTAAAAAGGTAAATAAAAATAAAACGGATACGATTAAAGGTCCAGTTGGTAGCGATTCACCAAAAGTAGATAAAACTACCCCTATTACTCCTGAGAATAAACCAAAAACACCTGCAAGTAGAATCATTTTCGATAAACTATTTGTCCAATACCTTGCAGCAGCAGAAGGTGCAATTATTAAGGCTGACATTAAAACTACACCAACAGATTGAATTCCAATAGCTACAGTTAATACAGTTAAAGTTGATAATAGAATTTCTATTGATTTTACAGGTAATCCAATCATTTTTGTGAAAAAAGGATCGAAACAGAAGAGTTTGAATGATTTAAAGCCAACAACTACAATTGTTAAAATAATAAAGCCAACAACTGAAAATACAAGAATGTCAAAATCAGTCATAGTAGCAGCGTTTCCAAATAGAAAATTTTTTAACCCTGTCTGCTGCCCATTGTCGCTTTTTGAAATGTATGAAATTAAAACAGAACCAATTGCAAAGAAAAAAGTAGATACAATCGCTATTGCTGAATCTTCAGCTAGTTTTGTAGTGCGAACGATAGCGTCAATCATCCAAACAGAAAGCCATCCAACAATTAATGCTCCAATCATTAAAACAATAGGGTCTTTAGAACCAGCAAACAAAAAACCAACACAAACACCAGGTAAAACAGCGTGAGATATAGCATCTGCTACTAATGTTTTTTTTCTCAAAAAGGAAAACACACCCACAACCCCTGATATAAAACTAATAATTGCAACTCCCAAAATTACTCTTTGAGCTACAGCATCATAAAAAAAATAGGAAAGATTACTTATCATCAAATTCTTTTTCTCTTAATGGAAAATCTTTATCTTTAATTATATTCTGTAGCTTACTAAGTAAATCTAACTGCCCACCATAAGTAGCTTGTAGATTTTCTTTCGTCATTACTTGATCTATAGGACCGTGTGCTATTAATCTCGTATTCAGCAAAACTAAATAATCAAAATAATCAGAAACGGTTTGTAAATCGTGATGAACTATAACGATTGTTTTTCCTTCTGATTTAAGTTTAAATAGCAACTCAAGAATTGTTTTTTCTGTAGCAATATCAACTCCTACAAATGGCTCGTCCATAATATACAAATCAGCTCCTTGAGCTAATGCTCGTGCTATAAAAACTCGTTGCTGCTGTCCTCCTGATAATTGTGCTATCTGCCGATCTTTAAACTCTTGAAGCTTCACTTTTTCAATCGCTTCAATCGCCATTTGTTTGTCAATCTTAGTCAATTTTCTAAATAAGAGTCCTTTTTTATAGCGACCCATTTGTACTACATCCTCAACTGTCGCTGGGAAATTCCAGTCTATTGTTTCACGTTGTGGAATATAAGCTACCTTCTCTCTTATTTTATTTAAGTCTTTCGTAAATATTTTCGAAAAACCGCTTGAGATTGGAATTAATCCTAAAATAGCTTTCAAAAGTGTCGATTTCCCCGATCCATTAGGACCAACAACTCCAATAATCTGTCCTTTTGGTAATTCAAAGTCGATGTCCCACAAAACTGGAATCTTATTATAAGCTACAGAAAGATTATGAACCTCAATACTTACTTCATTTTTTTTCATTCTAATTACTTTAGTGCTGAGTAAATTGTTTTAGAATTCTTTTTAATCATTTTTAAATAGGTTGAAGCTCCAGAACTTTCGTCGCCGAGTGCGTCTGAATATAATGTCCCTCCAATTTCAACTTCCTTATTTTTTTTATGGCATCCTTCTATTACGGACTGTATTGATTTTGATGATACACTACTCTCTACGAATATGGAAGAAATGTTTCTTTTGCAAATCTCATCAACTAACTGAGAGACATCTTTCAACCCAGGCTCCATAATTGTTGAGACTCCTTGAATAGCTTTTACTTCAACATTATATGCTTTTCCAAAATAATGAAAAGCATCATGAGAAGTAATTAACAAGCGTTTATGTTTAGGGATTGATAACATTTGATTCTTAATCTCTGAATCAGCTTTCGACATTTTATTGATATAAATCTCACAATTAATCTTAATCTTTTTAGCGTGAGCGGGGAATAAATCCTGTAATTGTAAAGCGCAATGTCTTACACCTTCAGCCCAAAGATTAACATTGAACCAAACATGCGGATCGTAAGAATGAGCATTTAAAGGAATGAGATTATTTTTATTCATACCGTCTGATAAACAAATAAAAATTTTTTCATTTTCCATTCGCTTAAAAAGTTTTGCTAATTTTCCTTCTAAGTGAAGACCATTGTAAACAATAATCTTAGCTTCTGACATAGACCGAACATCACTTGGCTTCGCTTCGTATAGATGAGGATCAACACCTGCTCCCATTAAAATTTTCACATTTATATCGTCACTTACTAAATTAGTAACAACATCACCAATTATTGAAGTTGTACAAACAATTAATTTTGGATCTTCAAATTGATTTCTATCCCATTTACATGAGTTAAAAATCAAAATCAATATTAAACTATATTTGAAAATCCTCATTTATTAAAGCTGTATAAAAATCTTTTTGGATACTATTTCAGAAAAACTAACTTCTTTACCATCGATATTGACAAGAATAGATTTGTCAAATGAAAAAATCTCTAAAATTTCTATCTCAGATCCTAGACCTATATTATAACGTTTTAAAAAATTAAAAAAATCTAATGAACCATCTTCAACCCCAACGACTAAGCCTTTATCGCCTTGTTTTAAAAAAGACAATGGTTCACTTTTCTTTTTAATCTTAATTACCCCATCCCTATCTGGAATTGGGTCCCCGTGGGGATCAAACTTCGGATTCTCTAAAAAATCATCTAATTGATTGGTTAATTTAGTTGATTGAATGTGTTCTAATTGCTCCGCTATTTCATGAACTTCTTCCCATCCAAATTTTAGTTTTTCAACCAGGAAAACCTCCCAAAGTCTATGTTTACGTATAACATGTAAAGCTTTTTCACGGCCTTCTTTTGTTAGAGTACAACCTTGGTATTTTTGATAATCAATAAGGTTTTTGTCGGAAAGTTTTTTAACCATATCAGTAACTGAAGATGGTTTTGTCTCCATTTTATCTGATAATAAATTGGTCGAGATTGACTCTCCAAACTCCTCTGATAAGGAGTAAATTGCTTTTAAATAATTCTCTTCGCTTTGAGTTAGCATATTACAAATGCATAATTTAATATTTAGACAAATCTAAAAATAAAATTTTACATTTCGAAATTTAAAAAGACTCTTAAAATATTTCTATTCTTTATGTGAATTCTCTAATAGATCTAAAACAGTTTTTACAGGACTAAATGTAGAAGATGGGATCTCTGCAAATAAACTGTTCCAGTTTGCCATACTTCCATTCCATAATCCTGGTAATTCCATAAATTGAATATCTTGACCTTGGTATTTCTTTTTAACAATGAAGTATTTAGAATCATCTCTAAAATCCATTAAGTCAAATTTATTACCATTCATATCTTTAACCGATGCAACGATCATTACTGGGTTAAAGTGTGTACTTTGAACCATTAGTCGATATTGTTCACCTTTCATTGTTATTTGAGCTTTTTCAACAATTTGTTTTGAAATAACTCCGTTATCATTTACCCAAAAAGGTCCTCCACCAGGCTGACCTTGATTTCTTACCATTCCACAAATTCTTGAAGGACGATTTAATAATGTTTGAATATCATCTGCCTCTAATTTCTCTTGTGTTGATTTTGAAACTATTTGATATTTATCATTAAGTTCTTTGAAATTATCAAGTGTTGGGTTAGCATAAACTTTTTTAGCCTCTTGATTGTACTTCAAAAGTAAACCGCCTAAAAATTTCCAAGTAAAAATAGCTTTGTCAGACTTATCAAAAGGTTGAACATTATCTATGTTTTTAATAAAAATAAAATCACTTTGAATATCATTTAAGTTTTTTAATAAAGCCCCATGTCCGGCAGGACGATCTAAAACTTCATCATTTTCTTTTAGGAAAGGTTCTTGATTATTATCAAAAGCAATCGCATTCGTTTCCTTGTTTTGAATGGAAAATGAAACGTCATATTTTTGACCAGTTAAACTCTGAGCTTGATTAATCCCATCATGAATTAGATTTTCAAATACAGACTGAATCGTAAAATGAAATTTCAGGCGTTCTTCTTTTACTTTGGCTCCTTGTAACACTTGTTCTTGAAATGGAGTTAAAATAAAAGGTTCAATCTTATGAAAAGGTATCAGTCCTTTAGGTAGTTCTCCATATCCCATTCCATGTTTCTGAAGAAGGAAAGAAACTATTTCATCAATGTCTAAATCATAGTTTTTTAGCCTCTTTTTAATATCAGAAGGTAATTGCTGAAAAAAAGCGAAATCGGTAATGTTATTTAAAAAACGCTCAACATCACTTCTGTTTTTTTCATTTGGTTGATCTAAAAAATCATAAAGAAATTGAAACATTCTAGAGCCTGAACCTGATGCTGGTATAAAAAAGCAAGCTTCTAAATTAAAACGATCAAAAAGGTTAGCATAGTTTAATTGATCAGGTTTACTTAATTGAATTACACCGTCTCCAAGCTTACAAGGTGCAGAAAGAATTACTTCAGGGTGAGAACCAAAAACTTTATTTTTTTGATTTTCGATATTTTCAGATGAAATTACTGTACTATTACCTTTCATTACTTAAAGTTTTGTTATTTTGCACCGTGAATATTGCAATTGAATATATAAAATACTTAATCCTTGCTAAAGGAAGACACGGAACTCACTCTCCATTCGTTTATGAGTTTGTTAACAAATGTCTTAATACAAATATTACTAAAAAATTTCTTTTAGAAAGAAAAAAAATCTTTAAAGATTTTAAAAAATCCAAAAAACATATAATTTTTGAAGATTTTGGTGTTGGATCTAAGCGATTATCATCTAGTCGAAAGATTAAAGAAATATTCAAGGTAAGCTCTTCAAAAGGAAAGTATGGACTTTTACTTTATAAATTAAACGCTCATTATAAATTTGAAAATATATTAGAATTAGGCACATCAATTGGTATAGGTTCATTTCACCTTCATAAAGGATATGGTCTAAGTAAAATAACTACAGTAGAAGGTTGTAAAGAGACTTATAAGGTAGCAGAAAAAGCTCTAGAAGGTTTTGAAAATATTACTTTATTAAACAAAACATTTCTTGATTTCCTTAAAGATTCAACACATCCTGTTTACAATTTAGTTTTTATCGATGGTCATCACGATGGAGATGCACTTATGAATTACTTAAAATTACTACAACCTTATACTAATGATGACACCCTATTTATTTTAGATGATATTAGATGGAGTGAGTCAATGTTTACAGCTTGGAATAAAATCATTGAATCGGAGGAATATCATGTAACTATTGATCTTTTTAGAATGGGGATTACTATGAACAGACCTAAACAATATAAAGAGCATTTCATTTTAAAAATATAGTGCAATTTTCTTAATACAAATCTTTTCTAAATCCAAGTGTTAAAGAGAACACTACAGGTGAGTAAAAGAAACTAGCTAAATCCGATGCTGTCTGATTACTAGGTAAACTAAATACAAGGTAATCAACTTCTGCATCAAAAAAAAGTGTACCAACTGCTGGTATTGTATATTTTGCACCACCTGAAAAACCTATCCCCAGATTAAGAATTGTTCCATTTAATGAATTCGTTGCAGGTATTCTATATTTTGACTGATCAAATCCATCAGCCTTAATTTTAGCTTGATTTATAACTCCCATTACATTTGAACCACCGTAAAGTGCGAAACCAGTATCATATCCATCAAGAATATAGTAGCGCATTCCCCCGTTAATTGTAGTGTAATTGAAAAAACGGTTACCACTTACTGAGGCTATTGAGAAATCATTAGGATCTAATGCTTCAAGATAAATAGGCGGAGAACCTAAGGATGGATCAAGGCGATTCTTACCATAAAAAGAAGCTTTAATAAAAAAAGATGATTCATTATCTCTAGGAAATTCTCCTCCTAAACTAAATCCAACATAAGGTTTAGGGACTCCAAATCCTTTTAATAAACTTACCCCACCACTTAATCCATATTGAGCTTCTGATGAAAAACTAAATAGACAAACAAAGATCACTAAATATAAATTCTTACACATATTTCTAATTTTTAAACAATCTAAAATAATAAAATTTCATTCAAATAATTAAGTGTATAGCTTTCTTAACCTTAATTAACAGATTTAAAGATAAATTTAATCATTAATTTTGAATTCAATTATTTGATTATGGCAATTTATAAGTTTAAAGGTTTCATACCGGTAATAAAAGCAAGTAGTTTTGTTCATCCGTTAGCTTGTGTAGTAGGTAATGTTGTTATTGGTGAGCATGTTTATGTTGGTCCAGGAGCAGTTGTAAGAGGCGACTGGGGGCAAATAATAATTGAAGATGGATGTAATGTGCAAGAGAATTGTACAATTCACATGTTTCCAGGCACGACCACTATCTTAAAAAAAGGAGCTCATATTGGGCACGGAGCGATCATTCATGGTGGAACTATTGGTGAAAACTGTTTAATAGGAATGAATGCAGTAATAATGGATGAAGTAAATATCGAAAAAGAATCTATAATTGGAGCGTTAACCTTTATTCCTGCAAAAACGATGATTCCTGAAAGAAGTTTAGTAGTCGGAAATCCAGGTAAGATAATAAAACAAGTCTCCGACGAAATGATTAATTGGAAAACAAAAGGCACAGAATTATATCAATCTCTTCCTAAAGAATGTCACGAAGAACTTGAAGAATGTGAGCCTTTAAGAGAAGTCGAAGTTGATAGACCTATACAAAATCAGAATTATAAAATTTGGAAATCTTAATTCCCTTTTTTTAAACGTCCTAATATATCTGAATAAAATTTTGTAATATCTTCGTTTAAATTAAATTTTACAAATACAATTGTTAATACACTAATAACTACGACTGATTTAATTGGGATTAATATAAACGGTGAAAAATGAAACAAGGGGATTAAATACATGGATGTCAATAGTAAAATAAAAAGGCAAAGTACCTCAATTTGTTTTTTATCAAAAGGACTTAGTTTATAGGTTAAGTAAATATAAATTGATCTAGATACATTATATGTAAAAATGGCTACTCCAGTTGAAATAGCAGCGCCTATAACACCATATATTGGTATTAGTAAATAATTTAGGACAAATACTAAAACCAATAATAAAGCTGTAAAAAACATGTCGAACTTATATTTTTTAGAAGTGATTAAAATCCATCCATTTAGACCTAAATACATATCGACAATCCTTCCTAGCATTAAAAAAAGAAAAACCCAAATACCATCTTTAAATTCAATTGGGAAAAAAGAAAACAAGTCATCAATATTTACCCAAACAATTGTAAACATTGAAAGAGCTACAACTAAAGAAATAGAGCTCGTCTTCTTATAAAGATTAGACATACTTAACATGTCTTTTTTCTTCCAATAAATTGGTATTAAAGGATATGAAATGCGCATTAAAGATCTAAATGGAATTTGTAAAGCATTTGTTAAATATACTACAGTCGTGTAAATTCCAGTTGCCTTTAATCCTAAAAAATAAGCAATCATCATTGCATCCATTGTCATCACAATCAAAGTACCAATAGTATTTGTATAGCTATAAAGACTATAAGATAATATTATTCGTTTTAATTTTTTCGACATTTTTAAAGTAGTCCCTCTACCTCCTATTTCTTTGGTAGCAATTAAATAAATAAAAAGTATGGTGGTAGGAATAAAATAAACTAAAGCATGTAAAACAAAAAAAGCTTCAAAATCGATAGCTTTAAAATACAAGCCTGTTAACAAGCAAGTCACTGAAATTCTTAAAATAAAATCATTTAAAAAAACCGATAAAATATTTTTAAATATTGACCTTAAATAGGTTTCAAAAACAACAAATAGAACATTTGCTATTCCTATTGGAATAATCCAATAATAATAATCTACAAATAATAGTGATTTCTCACTGTAAAATTGAATAACCTTGTTTTGTAGAAGGAATAGCAATGATGTGACTAATAATATCCCTATTAATACAAACCATATAGAATATTGAAAAAATTGTTTTTTTTGATTTGATTTCCCTTCAAAAAAAGGCGCGAATTTAGCTATAGCATTGATTGTTCCGAGATTAGATAGATGAGAAAACAATATTGCAACACTTAAAATTAGATTCACTAATCCAATTTGTTCAGTCGACAAAATCAAAACAAAAAGTATTCCTTTATTTAGGTAGCCAAGTACAAGTCCAAAGTAGGATATGATAATTGTCCTGATAGTATCTTTTTGAATGAATCCCATTTACTTACTTGTAATTAAAAAATAAAGATACTATTTCTCTTTATATTTATTATATTTGAATTTAAAAAACAACATTAATGATTACAGCAACAAAACCCTTTTCTCCTCCAATAGAAAAATATCAGGATGCTGTAAATCAAATATTCGAAAATAATTGGTTTACTAATCATGGTCCTTTTGTAACTAAGCTTGAAAAAGATTTAGCTATTTTTTTTAATGTCCCTTATTTGGTTTTAGTTACAAATGGTACGATTGCTCTTCAAATCGCAATTAAAGCACTAGAACTTAAAAACGAAATAATCACTACCCCATATTCATACATAGCGACCACATCTTCAATTATATGGGAGAATTGTATCCCTAGGTTTGTTGATGTTCAAGATTCAACTTTAAATATAGATCCTACAAAAATAGTTGAAAAAATAAACTCAAAAACTACCGCTATACTTGCAACAAATGTATACGGATATCCATGTGATTTCGATCAAATCAAATTAATTGCAGAAAATCATAATTTAAAGGTAATTTACGATAATGCTCACGGTTTTGCTTCAAAGTATAATGAAGTTGACACGATGAATTTCGGAGATATTTCGACTATTAGTTTTCATGCTACTAAGCTTTTTCATTCTGTTGAAGGAGGTGCAATTGCTTGCCAAACTAAAGAGATTTATGATAAACTAATCTTACTTAGAAATTTTGGTCATACCTCCCCTACTTCTTTTGGAGGATTAGGTTTAAATGCTAAAATGAATGAGCTCTGTGCTGCAATGGGGAGTATCAATCTTAGCTTGATTGAATCGATTCTGTTAAAAAGAAGAGAACAGTGGGATTTGTATAGTCAATTAATTAAAAATGAAGTTTTTTGTTCTTTAAGATATAACAACAAAAACATAGACTTTAATAAAGCTTATTTCCCTATTTTTTTCAAAGATGAAAAGATACTTTTAAAAGTATTAAGTCATCTGGAGAAAAATGAAATTAGCTTAAGAAGATACTTCTATCCTTCTCTTAATCTTATCGAATATGTAAATTCAAAAGATAAATGTCCAATTTCTGAAAATATCTCAAAAAGAGTTCTTTGCTTACCATTATATGATTCATTATCAATTGAAGAGCAAAAATTAGTAATTGAAAAAATAAAAGAGGTATGCTAATAATTGGTGCAGGAGGCTTTGCTCTAGAAAGTTTAGAGATTTTATTTCAAAATAACTACCAAGGGGAGATTTCTTTTTTTGACAACGTTAATGATGAAATAAATCCTTACATAATAAACAATTATAAAGTTATAAGAAATTTTGATGAGCTCAGTTCTCTAGATAAAAACTCTGAGTTTATACTAGGTGTCGGAAACCCTATCGTTCGAAAATTATTACACGATAAATTAACTAAAGAATACAGTTTAGTAGCTTCTAGTATTATATCAAATAAATCTACGATAGGTGTAATTGAAAATCTCATAGGTGATAGCGTAAATATTATGTCTGGTGTAGTTATTACTTCACAATGTGTTATAAAAGATGGGGTTTTAATAAACTTAAACACTACAATTGGTCATAATACGATTATCGAAGAATTCGTGGAAATTTGTCCAGGAGTTAGTATCTCTGGAAATTGCTATATAGAAAAAGGAGCATTTATTGGAACTGGAGCAATTATACTTCCAAATGTTAGAATAGGAAAAGGAGCGGTTATTGCTGCCGGGGCAATCGTTACCAAAGATATAGCGCCAAATTTCATGTATGCAGGTAATCCTGCAGTTTTAAAAAAAGAGGTGAAGAATAAATGGTAACAGCACATGTGTTTTTTGATAAAGGAGGATTCTTCAGCAAAAAAGCGATAGAATTCGTGGAAAAAATATCCCCTAAAACACATTTTTATTATTTCCAGTCGTCATCTGAGATAAAATATCTAAATATTAACTTAATAAAAGACAAAGGAACTTTATTAAATTTAATTAAAGAAAATAAAATTCAAAAGGTAATATTTCACAGCTTACATTATTTTCAGCATGATTTAATGAAAGAAATAAAAGTAACAAGTCAAAATAAAGTTAAAATTGCCTGGGTATTTTGGAGTTTAGAATTTTATCAACTGCCTTTTAATCTATCAATTTTATATTCGAAAGGTAATCGCAAATATTTATTCAGAAAATACCTTTCTTTTTTCTATGAAAATTTATTACATCTCATAAAGAAAAATACGGATACTCCATTTAACTTTTTAAAATCATTATATTATAGAAATATAAAAAATGTAGATGAATTCTATAGTTTTATTGAAAATGACTTCGATAAAATATTCCCTGATAAAACTCCTTCATATTCTTACCTACCTTACCTAGACTATAATGATATAATTAATATTTCAGAAAAAGAAATAATAAAAGACAAAATAATGATTGGCCATAGTGGATCTCCCCTACTTAACCATCTAGAAACATGTAAAATAATAGAAAAATATTCACTTAAAGAGGAATGTTTATTCTCTTTAAGTTATGGTAATAAAAAATACATTAAAGAGATTAAACAAAAACTAAAGACTGATTTTAACTTTAACTATACAATTTTAGATCAGCGTTTACCTTTAGAAACTTATAATAAAGTTTTAAATAGCGTTTCTATTTTTTTTCTTAATGCTTATTGCCAACAAGGATTAGGTAATATTGTCTATTTTTTAAATAATAATACAGCTATTTATTTATCCGAGAAATCTTCCACTTTCAACTTTTTAAAAGAAAAAGGATTTTATATTTTCTCAATTGAACAAATTAGAAAGAAAGAAGATATTCGCGAATTAACAAAAGAAGAAGGCAAACAAAATGCATCACTAATAAGAAAAAAACTAGATCCAAATCATGTTTTAGACCAATGGAAGATTCTACTTTCAATAAAATAGCTATTTTTGTGATATACATTTTTATTATTAAAGTATGAATTATACGAAAATAGATTTAGCCAAATTAATTATATCTAAATACTATTAGTAGACAAACTTAAAAAACATTATGATAACAAAAAACATAAGAAAAATTTACGAATTAATTGGAGAGCTTAGGAACAAAAACTTGTCAACTTCAAAATATCCTCATTCGGTTTTTATCCCTGCTGGAACATACTCTCCTTGGATAACCGACATTTCATTCAATCAAATTTATGATTTAATTAAAGATTACACTTTAGTTCATAGAACCAAGTGTTATGTGATATATAAGCTTGTTGAAGAAGTCTCTAAACTTAGTGGTGATTACATTGAAGTGGGGGTTTGGAGAGGGGGAACAGGTGCTCTTATTGCATCAATGGCATTGAAAGATAAAAATGAAGGAAAAGTATATTTGTGTGATACATTTACTGGA
>Ga0105051_10002741_pt1 | contig 22137 bp, 18 predicted proteins | sample FRY02_FD_78383 | JGI IMG/M metagenome (GOLD analysis project Ga0105051, IMG submission 78383) | Freshwater microbial communities from Lake Fryxell liftoff mats and glacier meltwater in Antarctica - FRY-02 (megahit assembly) | ecosystem: Environmental > Aquatic > Freshwater > Ice > Glacier... | reverse complement strand
TTAAGCCGCCAAGTCCCACATTAAAACGGGGTCGTGTTTAGCCGAGTTACGGTGGGACACGACCCTTTTTTTACCCTCGAATAGGGTGAATCTCTGAGCCGGTTTCAATGCGGGACGTAACACGGGGTCTGGTGGGCCCGCCTGGTTGTGCCCACGCGACTGCGCGCTCATGCTGGCCGGCGCGAGTTCGTGCAGTCGACTGGCACGCGAGATTTCAGTGTTGGCAAGCTCGTCGCGTCTGCGCTCCTGGCGGGATGGCGGCGGCAGCTGTTTGAATGGGAGCGTGGCGAGGGAGTTGGACAACCAGAAGTTGCTCAGGCTGGTCGAGGGCAGGGCGCGCAACATGTCCACATCGGTGCTGCACTCGACCCTGGCCTATGTCAGCCCGATGCGGTTCGAGAACAATTGGTTTGCGGCCCAGGTCGGACAAGCCAACGCATGACCTCGGTTGGGGGATACGGATTCCAGGGGCAAGGTCAGTCAATACTGCTGGACCCAGTGGACCCAACGTGAGTAGCCGATAGCATAGACACGAGCTTTGCCAAATGATGTAAAAAATAGCTATTCGTGTGATAATATTTCTACAGAAAGAAATGGAGATCAACTATGAACCCGCAAGCTATCCACCAAGCTGACCCGAGTCTGGTGCTCTCCAAGGCCACGGGCCGTGCCAGTGAGTTCCTGGGTCTCTCCGGGGCAGCGCTTGCGCGCGTTATTGGTGTGAGCGAGCCAACCGTCTCGCGCTTGATCAAGGGCAGCAAGGGACTGGACCCTCGCTCGAAGGAGGGCCAGCTCTCACTTCTGCTGGTGCGTGTCTACCGGTCACTGGAAGCGCTGGTGGGAACCGATGGCGAGAAGCGCATTGCCTGGATGCGCAGCTACAACAAGGCGCTAAGGGGTAAGCCGGTGGATCTGATCGAGAACCCTGAAGGCTTGGTTGCAACCCTGAGCTACCTCGACGGGATGCGGGCGCCTGCATGACCGCAGAGGTGTGGAGCCTCGACTGGTTCGAAACAGGGGTGGCGCCCAAGGCCATGAAGGCCTGGCGCGGTGTCGAGGCGCAACACGTGGTCGCCACCATGCGTTTGGTGGACACTCCGGACGAACAGGAAGTGCTGGAGGCGTTGCTGGAGCAAAGCAAGCCCCCGACACCCGTCATGAACGTATCCAAGCACTTCCTGATCTTCACGCCCTTCCGTTACCGACCCTCGCACCCCAGCCGTTTCCGAAAGGGTGGGGCTCCGGGTCTCTGGTATGGGGCCGAAGAGATATATGCCGCTTGCGCGGAAGTTGCCTACTGGCGACACCGTTTCGTGCTGGATAGTGCGGGTCTCGCCAAGGGCGACGTGGTGACTGAGCACACGTTTTTTCAAGCTGCCATCGCCGGCTCGGCCGTCGACCTGATTGCGCCCCCCTGGGCTACTGCTCGTGCGGCGTGGACCCATGGCAGCGACTACACGCAGACCCACGCGTTGGCCGAAGCTGCAGCCGAACGGGATGTGCAGTGGATCAGCTACGAATCGGTTCGGGCGCCGGGGTCTCGCTGCGCTGCGGTGCTGGACGTTGATGCCCTGGACATCGTCGCCAACGGTACCACCCAGCAGACCTGGCACTGCAAAGCTAACCGCGCTTCGGTCATGATGCGGCACGAGCAAGACTGCTACCTCTGGGATTTTTAGGCCCCGGGTGGAGCGACTGCTACAAAGGTCTGCCACAAACGAGGCTTTGCAACGGGTGATGTACAGGGGGATGAGTATTGGGTTCGATCCCCGCCCACGCACCAGCCCATCCTGACACGCCGTGTCGCCACCGCCTAGGCGTCTTACCGCAAGCTCAGGTCGGTTGTTTGCAAGCGATCACCCTGGACGTAGCTGGTCGCAGCACGCCATGCGCGTGGCGTACTCACAGGCCGAGCACAGCCTTGCCGCGCCGCAGGTTCTGGATCCGGTCGTCGAGCCCGTTATAGCCCCCATTGATGCGTTTCGTGACGGCCTTGACGTCGTCCCGCTCCGGAGCGTGTCCAGGCCGCGATCCTTCCAGAACCAGCAAGACACATCGACGGCGATCATCGGGTCGGTGGACTGGCAATGCCGGATTCTCCAGATAGTCGATGCCGGTGAATTTGCTGTACGCGGTGTAGTTGGCGCGGCCGGTCAGCTGGATCAGTCCGCGACCCTTGAAGCGCCTGCCGTCGCCCGAGCGCGTATTACCCAGATCCTTGCGGCCCTCGTAGGCTGCGCCGCTGGCGAGTTCCTCTGTGTACAGGAAGGACATCGACTCATGGCCGAGTTGCGCAATGAAATGCGCCATCTGCAAGGGCGTGGTGATGCCGTACCGGATCATTCCGGCCTTAAGGGGTTCGAAGTAGCACCGGATCTTGCTTCCGGCCGCCAACGGCAGCACGATGGCCAGCTTCTCCTTCGACGGACCGGGTGACAGGCCTGCCAGCAACTCGGCGACGGTGGCGTCTCCCGGTGCGATCACGGCATCGGACTCGGGCAACCGCATGACCGCGATCTCGAACGATTCGATCGCCTTGAGCGTATGAGGGCCGATGCGTCCGTCGGGTTCGAGCAGTTTCGGCTTGGGCACAGGAAACCGGCTGCGATTGAGGTTGAGCAAGGTCTGAATTGCCGCAACGTCTGCCAGATCGTTGCGCGCGCCTCGCCCTACCGAGCTTGTGATGCACATGGTGGTTCTCCCTGGGTGCGGTTTCCGCACCGTGTCGAGAAAGGGTACGTGTCGCACATGGGTGTGTCAACCCGAAGGGGCCGACAAGCGCCGGCTGTGCCATTGGCCGCACAATGGTCACATCACTTCAGGAGCACACGATGAAAATTCAGGTCAATACCGATGCCCATATTGCAGGTCATGCGGCGCGTGTCGAAGGGGTCAGTCGCACGGTCGAACATGCGCTGGCGCGGTTCGCCGACGCCATCACCCGGGTAGAGGTTCATCTGACCGACGAGAACAGTGGCAAGAGCAACAAGCATGACCAGCGCTGCGTGCTGGAGGCGCGACTGCAAGGGCGTACCCCGGTTGCGGTGACGGAGCATGCCGAGAGCCAGGGTCAGGCGCTCAATGGCGCAACCGACAAGATGGTGCGCCTGCTCGAGCACACACTGGGCCGGGCCTACGAGCAGCGGGCGCCCAGGCCCGACCTGTCGACGGACGGAACCGAATCTGCGCAGACCTGACACCGCGGCCGATCCGACGCAGCGCTAAGCAAAACCTGGAGCCTTCCTTCGATACTTCGGTGCCAAAGTCGGCGCCGATCCGTGCGTGCGTGACATCGAATTTGCAGACGGATAGCCGATTGCATGAAGGCACTGCACCGCATGGCCCTGGCACTTGCCGGCTTGAGGGAACAGAATCAGGATGACCGGCCCGTGGCGACGCCGGTTTTTCCCATGTGAGCGCAGAGCGCTTTTTCTGTCACGCCGCACAAGGAGGATCATCATGGCCCGCCATCCAGCTCCCGCAAAAAAATCCACCGCGCCGCCGCGCAAGAGCACGCCTCAGCCCGGCCACTTCCACTACTGCAACGTGCGGCCGTCCGCGCCGCGCACATTCGCGTCCGGTGTGAATGCCGATCGCGCCAGTGCCATCAATGTCATGAGCGACAAGTGGGTCAATGGCACCGAACTCAGTTACTACTTCTTTGACCGGCCGGGTGACGGTGAAAACGTGATCATGGCCGACGGCAGTTCCAGCTTTGTTCGCTGGACCGGTGCTGCCGCGCAGAAAGATTCGGTGCGCAGCGCATTCAAGGCCTGGAGCGACCTGGGCATCGGTCTGACGTTCAAGGAAGTGCCAACACGCGAGCAGGCCATGATCCGCATCGGCTTCAAGCGTGGTGACGGATCATGGTCGTATGTGGGGCGCGTGATCCTGGACATAGCGTCCGATCAACGCACGATGAATTTCGGCTGGGACATCGCAAGCGATGCCACGACCGCGATCCACGAAATCGGACACACGCTGGGCTTCGAACACGAACACCAGAACCCTTTCTCCGGCATCGTCTGGGACGAGGAGAAAGTGTATTCCGATCTGGCGAAGCCGCCCAATAGCTGGCCACGGCAGAAGACATTCTTCAACATCATCCGCAAGCTCAGCGAAAGCCGGGTGCAGGGCACGACCTGGGACCCGGATTCGGTGATGCATTACCCGTTCGCCGCCGGGCTGATCACCGCGCCGGAGCGCTTTCGCACCCAGGCGCTGCGCCCGTCCGGAGGACTCTCTGCGCGCGACAAGGCTTATGCCAAGGAGTTGTATCCGCCGCAAGGGCCGGTGGCCGGATTTCCCGAGCTGAAGTTGATGCAGTCCATGGTGCTGAAAATTGGTGCAGGTCAGCAGATCGACGTTCGCATCAAACCCACCCGTAGCCGCAACTACGAGATCCGCACCTTTGGCGCCGCAGATACGGTGATCGTGCTGTTCGAGGACGTCAATGGCGAGCTGAAGTACCGGGGCGGCGACGACGATTCCGGCGAGGACCGCAATGCCTACCTGAAGATGCGCATGTCGCGTGGTGCGAAATATGTGCTGCGGCTGCGCCTGTATTACGCGGACCACGCGGCCGAGACCGCGGTCATGTGGTGGTGAGCCGGCGCTGGCTGTTGCAGCTGCCGCGTGTCGTCGTCAGCGTGGTATCAGGAGACCGCACCCGATCCATAACTGCCCGTCAGCAGCTTCCCGCTGCGAAAGCGCTCCAGTGCATACGGGGCCAGCGATACATCGGTGGGTAGGCCCAGCGCCTCCTGCGCCAGCACGCGACCCACCGCCGGCGAGAGCTTGAAGCCGTGGCCGGAGAAGCCGAATCCGACGATCAGGCCGGGCACTTCGGGCACGCGGCCAAGTACCGGATTCCAGTCGGGCGTGACGTCATATACGCCGGTCCAGCTTGACGCCAGGCCGGCGGTCTCGAAGGACGGAAACCGCTCTGCCGCCTGGGCCCCGACCTCCGCCACATAGTCCATTGAAATATCGCCCTGTTCGTTGTCGGGCTCGCTCAGGGTTTCGCCGACCGTGCCTTCGCTCACCAGCATCTGGCGGCCCTTATAATTGCGGCAGTACAACATGCCCGGCGAACCCAGATCCTTGTAGACCGGCATCGCGTAGCTGTAGGCTTCGGGGCCTTCGAGCGCAAGCACCGCATGGCGTTCGGGCTTGACCGGCGTGGCGATACCGGTCCAGCGCGTCAGTTCGCTGGCCCAGATGTTTTGCGCACTGACGACGGCCGAGGCATGGAATCGCCCTTGCGATGTCTCGACGCCGGTGACACGGCCGTTCTCACGGATCAACCCCTGTACCGCGACACCTTCCATGATCTTCACGCCGCGCCGGCGCGCCGCGCGCGCGAAACTCGTCGCCACCAGCGTGGCGTCGGCGAATCCGGCCTCGGGTTCGAAGCCAATCAGCGCGGCGTCGTCGAAGCGACAGATCGGCAGGCGTTCGCTGGCCTGGGCCGGCGTCAGCAGCTCGAGTGGAATGCCCATGGCGGTCTGCGCCGCCAGTGCGTTGTGCAAGGGTTCGAGCTTGGGGCCTTGCGGCGCAGCGATCAGGTAGCCGCACTTGACCAGTCCGGCGGACGCATCCTCGTCGCCGACGTAGGCGGCGAAGTTGTCGAACGCCTGCCAAGACTTGCGCGCCAGCGCCACGTTCTCCTTCACCGAATAGTGGGTGCGAAGAATGCCGCTCGATTGCGACGAGGTGCCGTTGCCGATCTGGCCTCGCTCCAAAACCAAAACCTTGCGCGCGCCGAGTTCGGCCAGGTGCCAGGCGACCGAAGCGCCGATGACGCCGGCGCCGATGACGATTACGTCGGGGTTGTGCATGAAAGGACCTGTGGGAGTGTTTGCGTTGGCTGCAAGCCTAGCGCCAGGCGGGCCGGATGGCGACTTCACGCGGCAGACTGCCCAGTTCGCCGCTGCGGTGCACCAGGCGAAAGCGCCGCGTCAGCGGCGCGCAGGGCCGGCCCTGGTGGTGAAACGCCGACAGCGGCAGCAGCCGCAAATCCGCGCTGAGGTGGCGCGATTGCCACAAGCACAACGGTGTCGTCAAGGCGAATCCCAAACCCTCGCGCACCAGACCGGGCAGGGGATCGGTGGTGTCGAACTCGTAGGCAATCTCGATGTCAGGATGGCTGGCGCGCAGGTAGCTGTCGATCTGCCGGCCGATCAAGGAGCGCAGGCTGTAGTTCATGAACGGCAGCTTTTCGCTGAGATCGTGCAGCGATCCCTTGGCTCCGAGCGGATGGTTGGCCGGCAACGCCACCAGGTATTGCTCGGTGAACAGCGGCAGTTGCGTCATGCCCGCCTCGCCCTCGATATCGGTGGTCGTCATCAGCAGGTCGAGCTGGTGGTTCTGGAACTGGCTGAACAGGTCGGGGGACAAGCCCGAACACATGCGCACACGGTGCATGCGCCCGACCAGGCCGCGCACCAGCGGCGGGCCGATGGCGGCGGCAAACGAATCGACGCAGCCCAGCCGCACCAACGCGCGTTTGGCGCGGCTGAGCGCACGCACGCTTTCGGCCATCTGGTCTGCCCGACCGAGCAGTTCGAGTGCGTGTTCGTACAGGCGCTGACCGGATGCCGTGGCCCGCGCAGGACGGGTCGAGCGGTCCAGCAACGGGGTATTGAAAACCTGCTCGAGCTGGCGCACATGTTGCGATACACCGGCTTGCGATATGGCCAGTCGCGCCGCTGCCGCCGATACCGAACCGGTCTCCACCACCGCGACCCAGCTGCTCAGTTGTTCCCAGGCCGGGGGCAGCTCCCGCGCCACGACTTGTTTGTTCATAAACCGAGTGTGCACCATGGCCTGTGCGTTTTCTGATGCAAAGCATCACAGCCAGCGATGGCGCAAGCAAGGGGCGATGCTGGCCCCAGACTTGCCGCACGCAACGGCCTCGGCCTGCGCGTTGCGGGCAAACACCGATGCCTTCGTGTGTCTGGCGTCGTTATCATCGATCACTTATTTGTTGAAGGGATACCCCATGAAACTCAATCGCAGACTCGCCTTGACCCTGGTTGCCGCGGCAGTGGCCTTACCTGGTGCAGCCATCGCGCAACAGCGCGTATTCTTCGGTGTGGCCACCGGTGGCACCGGCGGCACCTATTACCCACTGGGCGGCATGCTGGCCCAGCTGATCTCCAACAAGGCGGTCGTCGACGGCAAGAAGATCACCGCTACCGCGGAAGCGGCCGGCGCCTCGGTGGCCAATGCCCATTTGCTGGGCAAAAAGGACATCGAGTCGGCTTTTGTCGCCGCCGACATCCTGGACGCTGCCTACAACGGCAAGGGCCAGTTCGCCGGCGCCCCGATCAAAAATCTGCGCGCATTGGGCGCCCTGTATCCCGAGACGGTGCAGCTGATTACCCGTGCAGACCGCGGCATCAACAGCGTGAAGGACCTCAAGGGCAAGAGCGTCTCGTCCGGTTCGCCCGGCTCTGGCCAGTACCAGTTGCTGACCGACCTGCTGGCGGTCTATGGCATGAAGCGCTCCGACGTCAAGGAAGACCTGTCCTCGTTCACCCAGGCGGTCGACAAGATCAAGGACGGCAACCTCGATGCCACGCTGATCACCGCCGGCGTGCCCACAGCGGCTGTGACCGACTTTGCCCAAGGCCATGACCTCAAGGTGATTCCGCTGTCGGGCGCCGAGATCGCCGAGTTGCTCAAGCAGCAACCCTATTACACCCGGGTGCAGATGCCGGCCAACAGCTACAAGGGCCAGACCGCGCCGGTCGACACCCTGGCCGTGATGGCCGTGTGGTCCACGCATGACGGCGTCTCCGACGCAGTCGCCTACGAGGTGACCAAGGCCTTGTACGAGAACGTGGCCATCATGGGCCAGGTGCATGTGCAGGGCAAGAACATCAGCCTGGCCACGGCCACGGCTGTGGGTACCGCCCCGCTGCATCCCGGCTCCTTGAAGTACTTCAAGGAAAAAGGCATCGTCAAGTGAGGCTCTGGCAGTGCGCCGCCCTGGTGGCGTGTGCGCTGCCAACTGCCACTGCTGCCCTGAGCTGCGAACTGGTGCTGTCCGAGCACCGCAGTGGACGGGAACTGACGCGCCTGGCGCTCGATCCGGCGCGGCCCGCCGCACGGATCGCGTTCACGCATTCGGTGCTGGGCACGCCGGTCGTCGATCACTATGAGTGGCGCGCCGATGGTGCTGGCTACTGGCGCGCCCACATGGTGCAGGAACATTACGAAGGCGATGGTTACGGCCTGCCGAATGCCGCGGGCCAGGGCGAGACCCTGGTGCGCGATGGCGACAGCTGGCGTCTTTACCTCGACCGGGTGGTGCACCCGCTGGTGGTACTGCCGCTGCCGTCGCAATCCATGCGTATCGCCATCGGTGCGCGCCCGGCCGTATTGCTGGGCACGCTGAGCGAAAAATCGATAGACATGCGGGCAGTGGGCTGCCCGCTTCAATGACTGGGATCCCATGACTGTCGCCACGCAGCAGGAAATCGACCGCCTGATCGAACAGTTCGACCCCGAGTCGTCCTTCAGGCGCCTGGCAGGTTTTGCCGCCCTCTTCGTCACCGTATTGACGGTAGGCCTGTCGGCCTGGCATTACTACACCGCCGGCTTCGGTCTGGAAAACGAGATCGCCCATCGGGCCATCCACCTGACCGTGGTGCTGGGCCTGTGTTTTCTGGTGTTCCCGCGCCAAAAACGACTGCCCGGGCCCTGGGAGTGGATCAGCTCGCTGGGGCTGGTGGCGTTTTACCTGATGCTCGGCTTTCGCCTGCTCAATGCGATCAGCGACCCGATTCCGCCGATGGCGCAAGCGGTGTTCATTGCGGTGTTGTTGTCCATCGCCGGTCTGTCGCTGCCGTTCAAGGCCTTTGATGGCAGCCATACCCGGATTCCACTGCGTGACTGGATCTTTGCCGCGTTGGCATCGGGGTTCTCGTTGTATCTGCTGGTGGATTTCCAGAACATCTTCATCGAGCGTCCGGGCGAACACACACCGATCGATCTGATGGTGGGTGTCATCGCCATCGCCATGGTGATTGAGGCGACGCGCCGCACCATGGGCATCTTCTTGCCACTGCTGGCCATCGTCACCGTGCTCTACGGAATTTTCGGGCCGTACCTGCCAGGTGGCCTGGGTCATCGGGGTTACAGCGTGCCGCGCGTGGTGGCCCACTTGTACAAGGGCACCGAAGGCATCTACGGCATACCGGTGGGCGTGGTCGCCACCTTCGTGTTTCACTTCGTGTTGTTCGGCATCATGGCACAGCTCACCGGCCTGGGGCAGCTGTTCGTGAACCTGGCGACGATTGCGGCCGGGCGCTTTTCCGGCGGCCCGGCCAAGGTCAGCGTGGTGTCGTCCGGTTTGTTCGGCATGATCTCCGGCTCGCCCATTGCCAACACCGTGACCACCGGCGTCATGACGATTCCGCTGATGAAAAAAGTCGGTTTCTCGCCGCGTTTTGCCGGAGCGGTCGAGGCGTCGGCATCCTGCGGCGGGCAGGTGACGCCGCCGATAATGGGCGCGGCCGCGTTCATCATGGCGGAGACGCTGGGCATTCCGTACAACCAGCTGATCCTGGTGGCCATCATCCCGGCGGCGCTGCACTATTTCGCGATCCTGTACATGGTGCACCTGGAGGCCAAGCGCCTCAAGCTCAGCGGCATGCCGGCGTCGGAGATCCCCTCGCTGGCGCTGATACTGCGCACGTCCTGGCATTTGTTCATCCCATTGGTGGTGATGGTGACCTTGCTGCTGATGCAATACACGCCGTTCATGGCCGCGTTCTGGGGCATCACGCTGACCGTGGCCTGCTCGTGGATTCCGAAGCTGCTCGGCGAGCATGGCAAGCGCATGACCGGTCTGACCGTCGGGCCGAGCGCGCTGGTGCAGGGCTTCGAGATGGGCGCCAAGTCGGCGCTGGGCATCGGTGCCGCCTGTGCCTGCGTGGGTTTCGTACTGGGTATCACCACGCTGACTGGCATGGGCTTCAAGTTCTCGGCCTGGATTCTCGACCTCTCGGGTATTGCCGCGCAGATGGTGTCGTCCATCGACGTCTTCCAGTGGTGGAGCCTCCACCAGATCACCATCCTGTTCGGCCTGTTTTTCACCGCCGGTGCCTGCATCGTCATGGGCTCGGGTGTGCCGACCACGCCGACCTACATCATCCTGGCCGCCATCGTGGCGCCGGCGCTGGCCCAACTGGGCGTGCCGCAACTGGCCACGCACTTCTTCGTCTTCTACTACGGCGTGCTGGCGGACGTGACGCCGCCCGTGGCGTTGGCCGCTTTTGCCGCGGCCGGCATTGCACGCAGCGAGCCGATGCGAACCGGCGCCACCGCGTTTCGCCTGTCCATGGGCAAGGCGCTGGTGCCGTTTGCGTTCGTCTACTCGCCGGTGCTGCTGCTGATCGACTTCACTTGGTCGGCTTTCCTGATCGCGCTGGTATCCGTGGTCGTCGCCGTGGTTGGTCTGGGCGCCGCCTACACCGGCTTCATCGGTCGGCCGATCGGGCGCATCGCCTTCGTGCTGCTCAATGTGTTTTCGCTGTCGCTGGTGTTTGCGAATCCGACCATGTCGGCGATTGCCGTGCCGGTGGTGTTGCTGATCGTGGCCTGGCATGCGCGGCCATTGCAGGGGGTGGCGTTGGGCGGCACCGCGAGCTGAGAGCGTGAGAGGCAATCGCTTGAGCCCACGCAAGACCCAGAAACTAGCTCCTGGCGCTTCGGGCCACGGCCAGTCGCGCCGGTCTTGCCCTGCGGGCCGGGGCGCCCAAGGGCGCCGTGCGGCGTTGCGCCGCTTGCACATGTCCCGACATGGGCTGCGCGTCGCGCCTTGCCCGCCACCCTTGGGCACCCCGTCGTGGGCCCAATCGATTGCCTCTCACGCTCTGAACCGGTTGATGCTGCTCAGCCGGCGTCCAGCACGACCTGGTTGCGCCCGGCGGCCTTGGCCTTGTACAGGGCGTCATCCGCTTGGCGCGCCGCCTGTTCCCATTGCCGCAAGGCACTGAACGGGTGTGACACGCCGATGCTGACGGTGCATTGCAACGGGGCCGACTGACCCGCAACACGGATGCGCAGCTCGGCCTCACCGACGCGCAGGCGTTCGGCCAGCAGACAGGCTGTGTCGGCGCTGGCGTCGACACAGGCCACCAGAAATCCCTCGCCGCCGGTACGCGCGACAAAGTCGTCTGCACGCATCAGCCGGGTCAACACATCGGCCAGCATCGGCGCGCGGATGCGAAACGGCCGGGTGTCGACGAACTGCCGTACCCCGGCGGCGAACGGCAGCGTGCCAACGATCATCGCGCAATCGGTCAACGCGCTGATGGCCGCTGGCCCCTGTGCGCCAGCGGCCAGGCGCACCGCATAGGCCGCGCCAAACGTAACGGCGCCGGCGGAAAATGCACCCAGGCCACCGTGTGGTGGCAACTTGCGCGCAATCAGGTAGAACAGGCCGCCCGAAGACAGCAGATTCAGCGCGAGAACGATAATGACCGTGCGTGGATCGATGGCGCTTGTGCGGGGCTTGGTGACGCTATCCCGAACGGCGGGCCGCTGCCTGTCGCGCAAGCGGCCTTTGCGCGGGCGTTTGATCGGGTGCGAATGGCCGAGCCTTACTTGTCCAAGCCTCCCAGGCAGATGTATTTGATTTCCAGAAAGTCGTCGAGTCCGTACTTGGAGCCTTCGCGGCCCAGGCCCGACTGCTTGACGCCACCGAAGGGCGCTTCGGCGGTCGAGATCAGGCCGGTATTGACGCCGACCATGCCCGACTCCAGCCGCTCGGCGACCCGCATGACGCGGCCGACATCGCGGCTGTAGAAATAGGCGGCGAGTCCGAACTCGCTGTCGTTGGCGAGGGCCAGCACTTCTTCTTCGGTGTCGAATGCGAACAGCGGCGCCAGCGGACCGAAGGTCTCCTCCTTGGCGAACAGCATGTCGGCCGTGGCGCCAGACACCACGGTCGGCTCAAAAAACAGGCCGCCCAGTGCATGGCGTTTTCCGCCGGTCAGCACCTTGGCACCCTTGGATTTGGCGTCGGCAATATGCTCTTCGATTTTGGCCACGGCCTTCTCGTCGATTAGCGGGCCCTGGGTCACACCGGCTTCCACGCCCGGACCAACCTTCAGTCCGTTGACCTTGGCCACCAGCTTGGCGGTGAAGGCCTCCAGCACACCCTTTTGCACATAGATGCGGTTGGCGCAGACACAGGTCTGGCCGGTGTTGCGGTACTTGGAGATCATTGCGCCTTCGACCGCTGCATCCAGATCGGCGTCGTCGAAGACGATGAACGGCGCATTGCCACCGAGCTCGAGCGAGAGCTTCTTGATCGTGTCAGCGCTCTGGCGCATCAGCAAGCGGCCGACCTCGGTCGAGCCGGTGAAGGTGAGCTTGCGCACCAGCGGGTTGCGCGTCATCTCGCCGCCGATCTGGCTGGCTGAGCCGGTCAGCACCGACAGCAAGCCCTTGGGCACGCCGGCACGTTCGGCCAGCTCGGCAAACGCCAGCGCGGAATACGGCGTCTGGGTCGCCGGCTTGACCACCATGGAGCAACCGGCGGCCAGCGCCGGGCCGGCCTTGCGCGCCAGCATGGCGGTCGGGAAGTTCCACGGCGTGATTGCCGCCGTGGTGCCGACGGGTTGCTTGATCGCCAGGATGCGCCGGTCGCCCAGCGGCGCGGGAATCGTGTCGCCGTAGGTGCGACGGGCCTCATCGGCAAACCACTCGATGAACGATGCTGCGTAGCCGATCTCGCCCCTGGCTTCGGCCAGGGGCTTGCCCTGTTCGGACGTCATGATCAGCGCCAGATCGTCGGTGTTGGCCAGCATCAGGTCGTTGAGCTTGCGCAGGATCGCGGCGCGTTCCTTGGCCGATACGTCGCGCCAGACCTTTTGTGCCTTGTCGGCGGCGGCGATGGCACGTTCGGTCTCGGCGCTGCCACACACCGGAACGGTGCCGATGGTCTCGCCATTGGCCGGGTTGGTCACCGCAACGGTCTTGCCGTTGTCGGCGTCTATCCATTGGCCGGCCACGTAGGCCTGCTGTTTGAACAGGGAGGGGTCTTTGAGTTTGAGCATGGTTTCTCGATCTACAAAATGCGGTTGGGATCCGGTCGGCATCAGGCCATCATCAGGCCGTGAGGGCCTTGTCCAGCATGGCCAGGCCTTCGTCGAGGACCTTGTCCTCGATCGTCAGCGGGAACAGAAACCGGATCACGTTGGCATAGACACCGCAGGTCAGCAGCAGCAGGCCGGCTTCCTGGGCGCGTTTTTGTACCAGCTTGGTGAAGTCGGGATCGGGCGTGCCATCGGGCTTGGCAAGCTCGATCGCGACCATGCAGCCCAGGCCGCGCACGTCGCTGATGGCCGGCACCTTGGCACGCAGCGCTGTCAGGTGGGCGGTCAGCTTCTTGCCGATGGTCTCGGCGCGCGCGCAGAGCTTTTCATCGGCGATCACGTCGATCACCGCCAGCGCCGAGGCGACGGCCAGCGGGTTGGCCGCATAGGTGCCACCCAGGCCGCCTGGCGCGGGCGCGTCCATGATCTCGGCACGGCCACATACTGCCGACAGCGGCATGCCGCCGGCCAGGCTCTTGGCCAGCGTCATGATGTCGGGTACCACACCGTAGTGCTCCATCGCGAACATCTTGCCGGTGCGGGCGAATCCGGTCTGAATCTCGTCGGCGATCAGCACAATGCCGTGCTGGTCGCACAGCTTGCGCAGCGCCTGCATGAACTCCTTGGGCACCACGTAGAAGCCGCCTTCACCCTGGACCGGCTCGACGATGATCGCCGCGACCTGTTCGGGCTCGATGTCGGCTTTGAACAGCTGCGTGATTGCCTTGAGCGAGTCTGCGACCGACACGCCGTGCAACGCGACCGGCATCGGCACGTGGTAGACGCCAGCCGGGAACGGGCCGAAGCCGGCCTTGTAGGGTTGCACCTTGCCGGTCAGCGCCAGGCCCATCATGGTGCGGCCGTGGAAAGCGCCGCCCAGCGCGATCACGCCCGCACGCTTGGTGGCAGAGCGGGCGATCTTGATGGCGTTTTCCACCGCCTCGGCACCGGTGGTGAAAAACGCGGTCTTCTTGGCATGGTCGCCCGGGGTCAGCGCGTTGATCTTTTCGGCCAGTTCGACCGTGCTCTCATACGGCACGACCTGGTAGGCGGTATGGGTGAAGCGCGCCAGTTGTTCTGCGATCGCCGCGACGATCTTCGGATGCCGGTGCCCGGTGTTGAGCACGGCGATGCCCGAGCCGAAATCGATGTAGCGACGGCCTTCGACGTCCCACAACTCGGCGTTTTGAGCGCGCTCGGCGTAGATCGGAAAGCCGATGCCGACGCCGCGTGGCGTCGCGGCGATACGGCGCGCATCGATCTGCGCGTTGGAGGGTTTGCCGGCTGCGGCGACACGCGCGGATTCGTTCAGGGTATGGGTGTTCATGGTTTCCTCGCATCAGCCCGGCATGGGCTGAGAAAGCTTGTGGTCGAATCAGTATAGGACTGCATTGGCCCTATCACGGGAACCAATCGCGACTATCTGATAGAACCAATTTATGCCGGAAAACGGGCTGCAGACATCGGGCGGCAACGCCGCGCGTTCCCGAGGTCCGGCTGTTTCCGTCCGCCGTATGGAGTCGGCTGCAGGCTCGCATGTGGCGCTCCGCGACGCCTGCGCAACTGAGTTATGCCACCGGCGCCGGCGAACCGGCGTTGCGCCATGCGCTGGCCGAATACCTGCAAGGCACGCGGGGCGTTGCCTGCAGCGCCGAGCAGATCGTCGTGACCAGCGGCACGCAGCAATCCCTGCATCTGGTGGCCCAGATGCTGGCAGATCCCGGCGACAGCTTCTGGCTGGAGGACCCGGGCTACTGGGGGGCACGCAGCGTGTTCCGCGCGATGGGCCTGAAGCTGGTGCCGGTGCCGATCGACGCCGAGGGGATGGCGCCGGGCGCGCGACTCCTGCGCACACCGCCCAAGGCGATGTTCGTGTCGCCCTCGCACCAGTATCCGACCGGTGCCGTCATGAGCCACGGCCGGCGCCAGCAACTGCTGGACTACGCCGCGGTACAGGGTGTGTGGGTGGTCGAGGACGACTATGACAGCGAGTTTCGTTATGGGGCCCGCCCGCTGCCGGCGTTGCAGGGGCTCGATGCCCACGGCCGGGTGATCTACCTGGGCACCTTCTCCAAGACGCTGTTTCCGGCCTTGCGTCTGGCCTACCTGGTGCTGCCGCCCGATCTGGTGACGGGCTTCACGCGCGCGCTCACCGAGTTGTACCGCGAGGGCCAGACGCCCCAGCAGCTGGTGTTGGCGCGTTTCATGTCCGAAGGCCATTACGCCAGCCATATCCGGCGCATGCGCAGCGTCTATGGCGCCCGCCATGACGCCTTGATCTTCGCCATCCGCCACCATTTTGGCGACCAGTTGCCGGTGATCGGCGGTGATGCCGGCCTGCATCTGGTGCTGGGTCTGCCGCCGCACGTGGACGACCGGGCCGTGGTGGAGCAGATCGGCCATGTGCGCATCATGGCGCGGCCGCTGTCGCTGTACCACATGCAACAACCGGCCAGTGCCAAGGGGCTGCTGCTGGGATACGGCGCGGTCTCGGAAGAAGATATACCGGCCCACTTTGCGCGTCTGGCGCATGTGGTGCAGCGGTTCTTGTAACCGGCCGACGGGCGCGAAGACGGCCTATTTCTCTCTTGTCGGCAATTTACATTTTGCTTAGAATGTAAATTGTCCGGTCGGCATCCAGTGCGTTCGGGCCACGCCAGATGCCGTTACGTCCGGCGCAATCGGCCCTACCTGCCATCCAAACTCGGGGAGATCCATGGTCCAAGCGTCCGCGAAAACCCCGCTGACCCATGTGCGGCGCAGCCACGCCGAACGCAGCCAGACCACGCAGCAGGACCTGATTGCCGCCACCATCGAGGTGATCGCCGAGCGGGGGCTGGAGCACGCGTCGACCTTCGAGATCGCCAAGGTCGCCGGTGTCACGCCCGGGGCGTTGCAGCACCATTTTGCGAACAAGAAGGCGCTGATCCTGCGTGCGGCCACCGAGCTGGTGCATTCGGATGACCTGGGCGGCAATTTGGCAGTCTGGCCCGATCCTGCGCTGCCTTTGCGCCAGCGCGCGCAGGACGCGATCACGACCGCCTGGAACCTGACCTACGGTCGGCCGAACTACGTGACCATGTGGAGCATCTTCATGGCCTGTCGCACCGACCCCGAGCTGCTGCACCACATGGCCGCCGAACGTGAGACCTTGCGGCTGCGCATGGCCAACGGCTTTCTGCGGGCTTTTCCCGAACTGGCCGATGCGCCACAGCAGGAAAACTTCGCCAATCTGATCTTCTCGGCGCTGCGAGGCATGGGCGTGCAGGAGATGTTCCGCCCACCGGCGCAACTGTGTGCCGGTCAACGTATGGTGCTGGTCGAACTGCTGGTGCGGCACTGCGAACAGGTGCAGGGCCGGACGCGGACTTCGCGCGAATCGGATGCCGCGGTAGGTCAGGCGCCGCGCGCCGCGCAAGGCCCGCGCAAGAGCCGCCCGAAGTCCTGAGCCGCACACCCATTTCACTGTGACAACGACAAGGTTCGCATGCGATTTTTTTCCTACCGTGACCGACCGGTTCATCTCGGCCCCTATCCGCTCGAGCGGCTGACGCGCGGCGACACCACCCCCGAACTGACAACCGGTGCGCCGATGCAGGCGCTGTCGTTCGATGACCCGGATCCGGAGTCGCTCAAGCACGCGATGGCGCGCTACATCGGCATGTTCGACCTGGTGCGCGACGGTACGGTCAACCCGCTGCCCGGCGAACTCAGCGCCGATCCGCAGGAGCGGGCGGAGCACCTGAAGGCCTCCGGCTACTACTTCGATGCCACGATGATGGCGGTGGGGCTACTGCCCGCCGCGGCCATCTTGACTGAGGCGATCCGCAATCCGATGGTGGCGGCGATCGGCGAGGAACTGGCCCATAGCCAACCCAAGAGTTTTGCCGCCGGAATGGACATGATCCTGGCCGATGTGATGGATTCAGCGCGCACCGTGCTCGGTCCGATCGATCAGCACACGCACGCCATTGCCATCCTGGTCGAATACCCACGCGACCCGAAACCCGGCGAGGCCGGTTGCGACTGGATCGTGGGTACCCAGGCGCAACGCGCTGCCGTGTTGTCGGCGCAGACGGCCGTGTTGTTGTCGACCTATCTGCGCATGCTCGGTCACCCGGCGCGCGCGCACAGCGCCACCTGCAGCGACATCGATCTGGGCCGGCTGGCCGTGGCCATCGGCCTGGCCCATGCCGATGGCAGCAACCCCTATGTGGGGCGGCGCTTCGGGCTGGCGGCCGTGACCACCACGTTTGCGATGGCCGTGGATCGACCGCTCGCGCCGCCCCAGGACCAGCAGCGCTGGCAGTCGCACGGGCCGGCCTGGTGGGTGGGCAAGGGCACGCTCAAGAGTGCGCTCAACCGCGAAGCCTTCAAGGACCGGGAATTCCGCCTGGGCGCGTACCCGTTCGAAGACCTCAAACGGGTCGACACGCCGACCACTTTCATCGACCATGAGCGCGTGCCGCGCTTTCCGAAACGGGCCGATTTCTTCGCCCGCAGCTTGTTCGGCGACCTGGGCAAAACGGTGCAGGACGCAGCCAAGGGCGGCAACTATGTGCTCAAAAGCCCGATCGGGGCCTGCGCGCGGCGTGCGCTCGGTGCCTTGCTGCTGCTGCAGTTCGGCGAGGCGCGCGGCCCGGTAGCTGCCAGCACCGGGGACCCGAAGCGCAATGCCGACAACCTGAAGGCCGCGTCGTATTACATGGGCGTGGATGCCGTGGGTCTGTGCGCCGTTCCCACATGGGCTTACTACTCGCACGACGCCGGCGGCAACCCGATGCCGGCCTACCATGCCAACGGTGTCAACCTGCTGCTTGATCAGGGTCATGAGACCATGGAAGGTGCCAGTGGCGATGACTGGATCGCGGTGGCGCAGAGCATGCGGGCCTATCTGCGGTTTTCGATGCTTGGTGGCATTCTGGGTGAACAGATCCGCCGCCTGGGCTATTCGGCCCGGGTGCATTCGGTGCTCGACGGCGACGTGCTGCAGCCGCCGCTACTGTTGCTGTCCGGCCTGGGCGAGGTCAGTCGCATTGGCGAGGTCATCCTCAACCCCTATCTGGGGCCGCGCCTGAAAAGCGGCACCGTGACCACCGACATGCCGATGGCCTACGACAAGCCCATCGACTTTGGCCTGCAGACCTTTTGCCAGAACTGCAACAAGTGCGCGCGTGAATGCCCGTCGGGTGCGATCAGCGCCGGCCCCAAGCTGATGTACAACGGATACGAGATCTGGAAAAGCGACGCCGAGAAGTGCACGCGTTACCGCATCACCAACGCGGCCGGCGCCATGTGCGGGCGCTGCATGAAGACCTGCCCGTGGAATCTGGAAGGCTTGTTTGCCGAAAGCGGATTTCGCTGGCTGGCGATGAACGTGCCCAAAAGCGCGCGCTTGCTGGCCGAACTCGACGACCGGCTGGACAACGGCTCCATCAACCCGGTGAAAAAGTGGTGGTGGGACATCGAACTCGATCGCATGACCGGGCGTTATGTGAAGGCGAAACAGGTTAATCAGCGCGGATTGCAGAAAGACCTGAAGCTGAAATACGAGGAGCAGAGCCTGGCGGTGTACCCGGCCGACAAGATGCCGCCGCCGTACCCGGTGACGTTCGTGGCCGATCGCGAGGAGGGAGTCGAGCGCTACAAGGCGATGCTGACGCCGGCGCAGTACCAGGCCCGTCTGGCCGCCGGCGACACCGAGGACCTGGTGCCGCAGTGCAAACTGCCCGAGGGCGAGCCGCCGGTGTTTCCGGTGGTGTTGCAGCGGCGCCAGGAGATGGCCGAAGGGGTGGCCAAATACGAGTTTGCGGCGCCCGACGGGTCACCCTTGCCGCCGTTTGATGCGGGCGCCCATATCGACATCGTGATCGCGCCCGAGTACCAGCGCCAGTTCAGCCTGGCCGGCGATCCGGCCGACCGCAGCAAGTACGTGCTGGGTGTGTTGCGCGAACCGCTGGAAAGTGGCGGACGTGGCGGTTCGCTGTTGATGCACCGTGCGTTTCGCGAGGGGCGCCGGGTGTTCATCACCAAGCCGACCAACCATTTCCCGTTGTACGAGGATGCGAGCCTGAGCCTGTTGTTTGCCGGCGGCATCGGGGTCACGCCGATGATCGCGATGGCGCACCGGCTGCACGCGCTGGGCAAGCCGTTTGCGCTGCATTACAGCGCCGCCAGCCGCAAGACGGCCGGATTCCTGGACGACCTGGCGCAGGTGCCGTGGAAGGACAAGGTGTTCTTCCATTTCAAGGACGAAGGCGCGCGTGCCGACCTGGCCCTGCTCACGCCCGACTATGCGCCGGGCATGCATATCTACACCTGCGGTGCGCCGCGCTACATGGATGGTGTGTTTGAAGCAGGCGCCGCCAAAGCATGGCCCGAGGAGGCCTTGCACCGCGAGTATTTCAGTGTACCCGAGGCCGATGCCTGGGTCAACCATGCGTTCACACTGCGCCTGGCCAGGACCGGACGTACGTTCGAGGTGTCTGCCGAGCGCAGCGCCACCGACGTGCTGGCGCAGGCCGGCATCAAGATCGACACCAAGTGCAGCGACGGCCTGTGCGGTGTTTGCGCCACCCCTTACGACGCCGGAGCGTCGGGCGAGATCGAGCATCGTGACTTCGTGCTCGGGCGCAAGGAACGCGAGCACAAGATCATCCTGTGCTGCTCACGGCCGAAGGAGGCGGGTGGGCAGCTTGTGGTCGACCTGTAGGCAGGGTCGAATACTCATGGCAGACGCAGCGATCAATGCCGGGTCATCCGTTGGTCGGCGGGTCGTTCACGCGATCCGGCCAGAGTCATGTGACAGAGATGCGGTGCAACAAGGGCTGGTCCGCTGCCAGTCTGCGTGTGTTGTCGAGTGCGATCTGCATGGCCCGTGTGAACATGTCGCGCGTCAGCCATGCGGTATGGGGCGTGGCGATCACATCGTCGCGCCCGAGCATCGGATCGTCGAGCGGTATCGGTTCAGTGGCAAACACATCGAGGCAGGCAAGCGCCAATCTGCGCTGGTCGAGGGCCTGCCGAAGCGCCACTGCGTCGACCAATTCTCCGCGGGCTGTATTGACCAGAATGGCCTGCGGTTTCATTTGTTGAAACTGTGCATGCCCGATCATGTTATGCGTCTCTGTGGCCAGCGGCACATGCAGCGATACGATGTCACTGCGGCGCAACAGATCGACCAACGGCAGCCACTCGTACGCAAAAGCGGGTGTGACGGATCGGTTATGGTAAACGACCTTTGCACCCATGGCATCAAGCCATGATGCCAGGATGCGCGGCACGTTGCCGGAACCCACCAGACCGATTGTCTTGCCATGCAGTTCGAACAGGCCATCCTGTATCTCGTCGGGAACCGTCCAATGGCCGGCCTGCAACCGATTGATCAGCACTGGCAGGCGGCGCGCTGCGGCGAGCATCAGGGCCAGCGTCATTTCGGCCACGGCCCGGCTGTTCACGCCGGGCATGTTGCAAACGGCAATCCCACGGCGTGCCGCCGCTTGCAAGTCGATGGTGTTGACGCCGACTCCCACCTTCTGGATCAGCCGCAGCCTTGGGGCACGGGCAATGATGTCAGCCGTCACGGGTTTGAGAAGATGCCAGACCACATCGGCCTGGGGGAGAAAACGCTCGAACAAGTCCACATCGGATTCCGGGCAAAAAACGATGTCGATACCGTCCCGGGGTTGCGTGGCAAGCCAGGACTGCAGGCTGGCGCTGGCCTGGAAGTGGAATAGAACCTTCACCCTGGTTTTCCCAACATCGCTCAGCGTTGTATCCAGGGGAACAACTGCGGTTGCGGGTAGGGCTGGGGCGAGGCCAGTGTCGCTTCGATGCGCAGGCCCTCGTTCCACTTGGCCATACGTTCGGAGCGGGCAAAGCTGCCAACCTTGAGCTGCGCGATCCCCCATCCGACCGCCAGATGGACGATGCTGACATCTTCGGTTTCGCCAGAGCGTGCGGAAACGATGCAGTCCATTCCGTGTTGTCGTGCCATCGCAATCGCTTGCATGGTTTCGGTCACGGTGCCAATCTGGTTGGGCTTGATCAGTACCGCGTTGCAGGCACCCTGCGCTGCGCGCGCATCAATTTGGCGCGCGTTTGTGACGAAAAAGTCGTCGCCGATGATCTGGAGCTTGTGGCCCAAGGTCTGGGTCATCGCCCGCATGCCGTCGATATCGTCTTCGGCAAACGCGTCTTCCATCGAAATGATGGGATAGCGCTCGGCCCACAACTCGTATTCCCGCAGCAATGCGTCACCGGTGAACATGCGCTTCTCGCTGCGCCAGTGGTAACGGCCCTCGGAATAGTACTGGGTGGCGGCCAGATCGAGGCCGATGGACACATCGCGCCCGGGCTTGAAACCAGCTTCCCCGATGGCTTTGACCAGCGCCTCGATTCCGGCTTCGTTGGAGGTGAACTGGGGCCAATAGCCGCCTTCATCGGCCACGCCCAGGTTCTTGCCCTGGCTGGCGAGTGCCTTCCCCGCTGCGTAATACACCTCGGCGACCCATTCCAGCGACTGCGCAAAACTGCTCGCTCCGTTGGGCACGGCCAGATAGTCTTGCAGGTCCACACTGCCGCGCGCGTGGGCACCACCGCCGAAGATCTGGATCTCCGGCAGCGGAAGTCCGACCGGACGATCTCCGGCAAGATAACGCCACAATGGTTGGCGCCGATCGGCGCTGGCAGCCCACAGGCAGGCCAGCGATACCGCGGTCAGTGTGTTGCCGCCCAGCCGCGACTTGTCTGCGGTCCCGTCGGCATTGATCATGGCGCTGTCAATGCCCGCCTGGTCGTGGATATCGCGGCCTTGCAGCAGTGACGAAATGACGGTCTCGATCTGTTGCACCGCCCGGTCGACACCACGGCCGAGGAGGCGCTTGCCACCATCGCGCAATTCGTGCGCTTCACCGGCACCGGTGGATGCACCAGCTGGTGCGATGGCCCTGGCGGTCACGCCCGATTGCAGGCTTACTTCGGCCTCGACTGTCGGGAAACCGCGTGAATCCCACACGGATCG
>Ga0105051_10002723_pt1 | contig 22201 bp, 16 predicted proteins | sample FRY02_FD_78383 | JGI IMG/M metagenome (GOLD analysis project Ga0105051, IMG submission 78383) | Freshwater microbial communities from Lake Fryxell liftoff mats and glacier meltwater in Antarctica - FRY-02 (megahit assembly) | ecosystem: Environmental > Aquatic > Freshwater > Ice > Glacier... | reverse complement strand
TCCGATCTGATTGCCTTGGGATATGAGCCCGGACCGCGCTTTAAGAGTCTGCTCGAGCGACTGTACGACGAGCAGCTCGAGGGTCGCATCGCATCACGGGCAGTAGCGATCGCCTTTGTGATTGAGCAGTGGAAGCCATGAAGCCATGAATCCATGCGCAACTTTGGCGAATTTTCCGATTGAGTGAGAGAGATTTCAAGCTATCATTCAAGAACCATGTCAAAGATGCCAAAAATCTGCATTGCCGCTCTGGCAATTCTCTATCTGTCCGTCACAGCGGCGCACGCCCAGTCGAAGCCTGCGACGACACCAACTGAGTCGAAATCCACTTCAAAATCCACAAGGCCAGCTGCAAAGACAGCAGCAGCGAAAGTCGAAGCGCCGGCGGTCGTGATCGATTCCTCCAAGAGTGTGTATGTCGTACCGATGGGTATCAAGAAAAACGGGATGTTTGGGCTTGATATTCATCCGCAGGTATACGAGTTGATCGCCAAAGACATCGTCGAGAAGCGGCCAGACATTGTTGTTTTTGTGCTGAATTCAGCAGACCTTGACAGTGTGCGATATCTCGGGGATGACCCACGAAAGTTTGGAATATTCGATGATGATTCGCAACGCAAGATGTCCCGCGATCTCAAGGAGGCTGTGGAGAAAGTTGGCGCGACAGCGATCATGATCATTCGTGATGCAGTTGGGTATTCCGCGCTGCTTGGATTGAGTTGGCCCAACATGTATATGACCGAGTCTGCGCGATTGATGGGGCTGGAACGAATTCAGGAGCGCCTTCAAGTCACTGATCCAGAAGTGCTTGCAAAGTTCCGCGAAGCCTTTGTCGGCATCTGCACTGGTTTTCTGGTTGCGGGTGGATACAGCCCGTCAATTGGATTGGCGATGATGCGCCCCGAAAAGAAGTTGAGCGCAGCCTTCAAGGGTCGCGAGGTTGTGTGGACGGAAGACGACAAGGGATCCGTGTTGGTCGACGGAAGTGAAAAGCACACGGCGCAGTTCACTGCGGAATCTGCAGAGTTGCTTGGACTCTCTGACGGAACCGTTTCCGACGACGATGCCACAATGATCGAAGATTTGATGTATCAGCGCGGATTCCGAAACTTTCGCCGGATGAATGAGGGTGAAGTGCTGGTGCAGGAGTACATCGATGGATGGAGAAAAGCACTTGCCGACTGTGTCAAGGCATATCCTCAATATCAAGAGGCGATCGGTAATGCGCAAGGCAAAGATGAGAAGAAATATGTGCAAAAGGCCAAGGGCATTCTTGAGTCGGTGATCTCCAAGATGAAGAAGTACAAAGCAGTCGAGATCATGCTGAACAAGGATGGAATTACGAGAATTAACATGGAAACAGAAGTGCTCAAGTTGCAGGAGCGCATCAGGGGTCTCGGCAAGTCGACCGCGCCGCCAGCGGGTGGAGGTCGAAAGGGCGGTGGCGGTGGAATGGGACCTGGTTCTAGCCTCTTTGGCGTAGGTTCGGTAGCGAATTAAATTTCACTGGAGTGACCATCACTATGTTGATCAAAATGAATCGCATCTCTCGATCAGCCGCAACGATTCTTTGCGCAATCTGCTGTGTGTGGATTGGCGAGTCTTCAACGACCGCACAGTCGACCGAGCCCTCGGCACCGAAGACGGCACCGGCGACGAAGGGTGCGCAAGCATCGCCATCTGCAATGGTAGCCGTGCCCGCAAAGGCCAAGGCGAAGACTCAAGTCTTTGTGTTGCCGCTCGACGGCATGGTTGGAATCGGTTTGCGACACGACGAGATGGAAACTCTCGAGAAAATCGCCGACATCTACGGTCCGCATCAGGTCATCATCTTGCGCATCAATTCCAATGGTGGCTTGGTGATTGAGGGCGACAAAATTGGTACGACCTTGTCGCGGATCAAACAAAAGCACCGCCTTGTTGCTTGGATTGAGAAGGCAATTTCGGGCGGAGCCTTCACCGGTTTGTTCTGCAACGAAATGTATTTCATGCCAGAGGCAACTTTGGGATCGATCACCATGATGAGTGGAGGAACGGAAGCTAAAGAGGTTCGTGAAGATTGGAAGGAGCGTGTTGCCGAAGCATGTGCGGCAGGCGGACATGACCCGTTGATTGGACCAGCGATGGTGCATTCAGAGGTCGAACTGTCGTATGAGAGGGATGGCGACAAAGTTACATTTTATAACGATGTCAAGCACACACATGTGCTGAGCAACAATGTGGAAAACCTCGACTTCAATGCGGTCAATGCGTTGCATTGTAATTTTTCAGACGGCACGGCGGCGACCGAGGCCGATCTGTTCAGAGAGATGGGCGTCGATGATCCTTCCAAATTTGAGATCAACAGCGCGGGCAAGAAAATTCATAAGGATTGGCAGAAGTTGATCGCAGACTGCAAGCAACAAGTTCCGCTGCTATTGCGTAAGCGGGATATCGAAGGCCAAAGCCAAGGCGGTATTCCATTTCTGCAGGCTCGCATCAGAAACACCGAGGCGATCGTGTCGTGGTTTAAGAAGTGCAGTCCAGAAATGACATACGGTGGACTCAATATTAACGAACGCGCAATCGAGCAGTTGAAGGAAGAGATCAAGCAGATGCGTAATCTGATCAAAGATATGCAAGCTGCGGCAGCGGAAAATCCAGGTGGATGATTCGGTCGTACTGGGTTGCTCGTTCGTTCACGCCTCAACCGACTTCGCGGCGTTGAAAGAGCGCAATCGCGATGGCAATCGCCGCAACGGTCATCGCGGCACCGTACGGCACCACCCGTGAGATGTACTCAAACGGAATTGGTTGTTCTTGGTTGACCGCATCAACGATCCAGAAGACCTGAAAATTTGGCACGACGGCATAACCAGCCATGCAAGCCCAGAGAGCCGCATGATCCCAGTCGAGCACACCACCTCCCGCGGCGTCGCGCACGGCAATCAACTTCGTGAGGTCTTGAATTTTGCGCGCGAAGATCCAGTCGGAGAGTAACCCAAGCATCAGTATCGCCAGCGTGATGCCGATGGTGAGTATCTGGCCCAATCGCGTGCTGATAGCCACTGCAATCGCCGAAATGATCGACAGCGATACGAACATCAGGAGAATCGCGACGACGAGTTCTCCGCGAAATTCCTTGGATGGGTCAATCGATTGAAAGGTGGGGTCAAAGAAGAGCGAGAGCACATACGCAATCAGCAGCAGCGGCCCGCCAAGAAGGGTGGTGATCGCCGCGAAAGACTTGCCATAGAAGAAATTGCACCATGTCGCTGTCCCGATCGTCAACGCAATCGCCACGCTGCCGAAAACAATGCATGGCCACCGATATGGGGTCGCGGCGGTTTGCATAACGCCGTGCACTTCCACGAGCAGAAATGCCATGGCGGGTACAGCCGTTGCGGCGATCAGTGCAAGAGTGACTCCGACATACTTACCAATGACAAATGTCGCGCGGGGCACGGGTTTGGAAACCACCATCAGCACTGTGCGGTTGGTGATTTCCTGATTCACAACGGCGGTAGCAAGAAACGCAGCCAGAATCGCCCCAGACATAAAAACCGTCGAGATCCCGATATCCACATACATCCGCTGATCGTCGGACATCGTGAATGCAGCGAATGGATTGCTCATCAGCACCAGCAACACCGAAGCGATCACGATGACCAAGCAAATTGGTTGACGAACGCACTCGAAAAAGGTGTTGCGAATGATCGCCAGAAGCTGTTCAATAAATGCCATAGGTGATAGGTCGAGTGGTCCAAGGTACTCGGGCAGACAAGTGGCCGTTCCGCTGTTCATAATGTAGCCCCGTCGCACTGACCGTGTCGGCGCATCCTGAGCCAAGTCATTATGGGCATAGCCGCCGAACCGCATTATGGATTTCGCCGTAAAGTATCCAGTGACATGACCAAAGACCAATTTGTCTACCAACAGGCGACGCGTGTCTCGGGCTTTGGTCTTGCCATTCAGGCTGCCCTGGGCTTTTTCTTGCTGATCTTCGGCCGTGTGAGCGGTGACTCTGCGTTTGTGCTGGCGTCGATCTATGTCCTCGTTGGCATCCTTGTTTGGGTTGCGCTGATGGTGCTTTTTCACCAGCACCGACTCGAGAGAATTGAAGCGTTAGAAAATGAGGATATCGAGCACCAGCGCGGCGGTGCCAAGAGTGTCTTTGAGGGCGAACGCGAAGTGAGTGATGCGGCCGCGCGCCGATTGCGGTTCATGCATCAGTGGCTCATGCCCATCGTGAGTGCGCTGGTCGCGCTGTGCCTCGGAGCCGTGTGCTACACGACGCTGCAGTGGTTAGGCCGACTCGACGATGCCAGTACGACTGTCACTACATTTGGAGTTGGTGTGCAGCTTGGTTGGCAATTGGCAATTTGCACGGCCCTGGCGCTAGGCACCTTCATTTTCTCCCGATTTGTTGCGGGGATGGCGCAGCAGCCTGCGTGGCAAAATCTGCGCGGCGGTGCTGGCGCGATGGTCGGTAATGCTTTGGTGTTGTTCGCCGTCGCGGTCGGCATTGTCTTTCAAGTCTTTCGCAAGCCGACGGTTCTCGAAGGTGTCACCTATGGGATCGCCATATTTGCCGGAGTTGTTGCTGCGGAGATTCTGATGAATCTCATTCTCAATATTTATCGACCTCGTCGAAAGCAGGAATTTTCACGGCCTGCGTTTGATTCGAAGTTGCTTGGTCTTGCCGCGGCTCCAGATTCGATTGTTCGAAGCATTAATGAAGCGGTCAATTATCAATTTGGTTTCGACATCACCAGTTCCTGGGGCTATCAGTTGCTGCTACGCAGTGTCTTGCGACTGGGAGTGCTCGGCGTCGCCGTCTTGCTCTTGATGTCGATGATCGTTGTTGTTCAGCCAGGCGAGCAGGCAGTTCGACTGCGCGGGGGACGAATCATTGGTGATGTTGCACAGGGATCGTTGATTTTCAAGTGGCCATGGCCGTTTGAGTCCATTGAGCGTTTCGATGTCGGACGCATTCGCTCGATTGTGTTGGGGCCAACATTGCTCCCGTCAACGAAAGTGAATTTCTGGCCGATTGAAGGCGAGCCAGATGCAAGTCGCCCAGGGTTCATCGTCTTAGCGAGTTCGGCCGCCAAGTCACCATCGGTGCAGGTGGTTGTTGCACTAGGAGCGCCGCCGACCACTGCTCCAGTTGATAGTGGCGAAGCCTCTCCAGTGGCGACGCAGTTTGCCCTTGTGGATGCCGATATCGTGCTTGAATATCGGGTCAAAGTTGATGGACTTCTCGACTATCTCAATTTCGCAAGCGATGCTCGATCGAGACGGACAGCTCTGGATATGCGAGAGCGTGCGCTGAAGGCGATGGCACTGCGCGAGGTCAGTCAGTTGCTTTCGACGCGCACGCTTGATGAAGTTCTCTCGCCGCGGGGCGATTCTCTTGTCCGTCAATTGAAAGAGCGAACGCAGGCCGCGTTTGATCGCAGCGGGTGCGGCGTCGAAGTGGTTGGAATCCTCATTCCAGTGCTGCGACCGCCCGCGGGGCAAGCGGCTGGAATGTTTGAGGAACTTTCCATCGATATTCAAAACGCACGCAAGGTGATCGACGAGGCCAATCGTCTCGTGAACACCACGATGTCGACACTCGTGGGAAGTCCCGAAGTTGCGACCCGCGTTGTTGCTGGAATCAACACGCTGCGTGCAATTGAAAAGGAGCAGGGGAAGGATTCCCCCGCCGCTGCGACACAGCGTGCGTCGATTGAGAAAACTATTGTTGATGCGCGTGCGCAGGCTGCAAGTGTCATCGGTCTCGCTCAAGCTCGTCGGTGGGACATGTTGATGCGTGCAAAGTCCACAACGAGTGAAGTTCTTGGGCAAGCGCCGTCATACCGAGCGGCGCCAGAGCTGTACCGAGAGCGTGCGATCATGGCGGTTCTTTCGCGGGCTCTCGCCTCGGCACGAATCAAGTATGTTTTGGCGATCGACCCCTCGCGAGTCGACTTTGATGTTCAGATGGAACAACCCGAACCTGGGCTCAACCTGGGTGATTACCTCGAAAAGAAGGATCAGAAGTGATTCGAAAAATCCCCATAATTATCGCGTCAATCATCGTCGTCGTGCTTGTATTGTTCAACACGACATACACGGTCAATTTCCATGAGATCGCAATTCTCACGCGCTTTGGTAAGCCCGCTGGAATCGAGCGCAACGCGGGCATGCATCTCAAGGCGCCGCTGTTCATCGATCAAGTCGCCAAACTCGACACACGCCTGCAGTTCATTGAGAGTCCGCTCGAGACTGTGCTCACGAAAGACGGTCAACAAATTCTCGTGCAGGCATATCTTCTGTGGCGAGTGGATGTGACCGCGGATGCACCAGAACAATTTTTTGTCTCGTACGGCACGCTTGAGGCAGCGGGTAAGGAACTCGGCACGCATCTGCAGGGCGCTGTGCGGGCGATCGGCGGATACAGTTTCAGTGAATTGATCGGACAGGGCAGCAAGATCGCCGAGGCAGAGACCGCGATCTTGGGTGATCTGCGCGCCACAAAGCTCGTCGGTGTCGATCCAGTCAGCGTCGGTATTTCCCAGATCGTTCTGCCGCCAAAGACAACGATCGCGGTCTTGCGTCGCATGGCTGCTGTTCAGGAAACACTTGCGAATCTCGAGGAATCCAAGGGAAATTCTGAGGCCGAGTCGATCAAGAGTCAAGCGTCAAGTTCCGCAGACACTATTCGCCTTTTCGCCGCGCAGTGGGCCGCTGAGATCGAAGCGATGGGCAATGAAGAATCGACACGCTATTACCAACTGATGAAAAAAGAGACGGACCTTGCAATTTTCCTTTCGTGGCTCGACACGCTGAAGGCTTCACTCTCGGGCAGCACCACCTTTGTGACCGACCTCAATCGCGCGCCGTTCCATTTGCTTGATCTTTCCGAATCGACTGGTGCTGGCGGGATTCCACAACCGAAGAATCCATACATTTCGGGTGATGCTCCAGATGCGGCGGCAGCGAAAGGCAATCGCTGACATGTCCGAGCAGAAGCCAGAAATGCCGGATCGCGAAACAGTGGACGAAGCATCGCCATCTCATTCGCAGCGCGAGGGCAAGCGTGCGACTTTAGATGTCATATCTGGCGGAGGTGACCGCGCATCGATGCGCGAAGCGATGGATCCGGCCAATCAGAGTTTGGGCGAAGCGCTGCGTCTTTCTTATCGCCTCCTGCAGGTGGCGATCGCTGGTTTGATTGTGACATTTCTGTTCTCTGGCTTTCAGTCGGTGCCAGAAGGCGTGACTGGAATCCGCACGATCTTTGGACGCGTTGCTGGCGAGGGTGACAATGAAATTGTTGCGCCTGGCCTTCAGCCGTTTTGGCCTTTTCCTATTGGCGAATTCGTAACCATGCAGCAACGGCAAAGCATTGATTTGCGCGACGCATTCTGGCCATTTCGAGCGCAGAAAGATGTGACTCTCGAGATGGCGACTGATTCGGCCGATGCGAACGATCCGATTCGACCGGGTCGCGACGGATCATTGATCACGGCTGATGGAGATCTGGCGCACCTTCAATTGTCGGTGGATTATTCAATCACTGACCCCGTCTCAATGCTGAAGCAGTTCGGAGTTGAAAATGCAGAGACAATTGTGCGATCGGTCATGCGCCGAGCGGTTGTGCAGACGGTGGCTCAATACACGCTGCCAGATCTATTGGAGCAACGCGAGACGCCAGCGCTGGATATTCGTCAGCGAATGCAATCGTCGCTCGATGAACTTCATGTGGGAATCCAGATTGGTTCGGTGGTCATTTTGGAACGCACCGCGCCGCTGGCTGTGCGCGGAGCTCTGCGCAGAGTTCAAACCGCTCGCGAAGACACCAAGACGAGTGTCGAGCGAGCTCGGCAGGATGCCAATTCGAAATTAGTTGGCGCTGCTGGTCCTAACTTCGGCGAAATTCTGGAGATGATTCATCAGTACGAAGTGCTGTTGACCGCAGGGGATCAGGCTGGTTCAGATGTGTTGCTGAGCAAGATTGGCATGCGTTTCGAGCAACCAGATATCGGTGGCGAGGCATCGCGCATTATCAATCAAGCGAAGGCATTTCAGTCCAACCTCGTCGCGACGCTGGCGAAGGACGAACGACGATTGTCGAGTCTTGCCGCGAGTTATAAGGAAAATCCTCGCCAACTCATCCAGCAATTGTGGCTTGAAGCAGTCCGCCAGGCGATGAGTCAGCGTGAAGTCGAAGTTTTTTCGGTGCCGAGCGAACTTGCGAGGTATGTCATTCGTGTGAAGAGTTCCCCAGAGACAATGCAGACACGGCGCGATTCTGAAATCGCACGAAAGAAGGCGGCGGCGGCGATGATTGGGGCGGGACTACCGTCGTTTCAGCTCGGTAGCAGGGTGATCATGATTGATCGACCTGGTCGCCGACTCGAACAGTCTGGCGACAAGGGTTTCGGTCAGCCATAGAGTGGAGCCTGCGATGAATCGAATCACCAATCTTAATCGAGGTTCGATCGTCGAAGCCGAAGCGCTCGTCAAGATCTTCAGCGATTTCTGGATGCGCTCAAAGGCGCGCGCCGTCGATGGAATCACTTTTGAAATTCGGCCGCATGAGATATTTGGATTACTGGGGCCCAACGGCTCTGGCAAGAGCACGACGATCAAGTTGATCCTTGGATTGTTGCGCAAGAGCAAGGGCCGGCTGAGCGTCTTTGGACGCGATCCCGCCGATGTCTCGGTGAAAGCGCGAATTGGATATTTGCCGGAAGAGTCATATATGTATCGCTTCCTCAATGCGCAGGAGACGCTTGATTACTTTGGGAAACTCTTTGGAATCCCGAGAAAAACAAGGCGAATGCGCATCGATGAACTGCTCGAGATGGTGGGGCTTGAGGGCGCGGCGCATCGTGCCGTGGGAGAATTTTCCAAGGGTATGACGCGGCGACTTGGCCTTGCGCAGGCATTGATCAACGACCCGGAGTTTCTGATCCTCGATGAACCGACTTCGGGCCTCGATCCCATCGGAACGCGTCAAGTCAAGGATCTGCTGCTCGACTTGCGCGGCAGGGGAAAGACGATTCTCCTCTCATCGCATTTGCTCGCAGATGTTGAAGATGTGTGTGATCGCATGGTGATTCTCTACGGCGGAAAGATTCGCGCCGCGGGAACTGCGGACGAGTTGCTGTGCGATACACAGCGAACCACGATCAATGTTCCGCGCCTTCGCCCAACAACGATTGCGAAAATCGACGAGCTCTTGCGACGAGAAGAGGGCGTGGCGATCGAACGCGTGGATGCGCCGCGGCAGAAACTTGAAGACCTCTTCATTCAGATCGTCGAATCAGCACGAGCGGATCAAGTTGCTACGAGCGGTGCGAATCAAGGTGGACGAACCGCGGCATTCCTCTTGAACGAAGCGTCACAGGCCGCAGGATCGGATGTCATTGACGCCCTTGCGAGGGCGTCGAACGCGCCAGCGACTCCGCGACGATCCGTCGTGCAGTCCAGTGATTCTGCGGCGGCAGCCCAGAGCGCGGCGAGGCAAACACAATCAAAGGGAGTCGTAGATGAGTTGCTGAAGCCAACGAGTGCACCTCAAGCCACCGCGCCGCCTGCGAGTCAAACCAAGCCGAAGTCTGCCGTCGATCGGTCGGTGATTGATGATCTGCTCGATGGTGGCTCGGAGAAAAAGTTGTGATTCGATTTCGCGAGTTGCCTGAACGATTGTTCGTTTGGCAGCAGTCCGTAAAAAATCGCTGGATTCTCACGGTCGTCTTTTTGCTGTGCGCGGCGGGGCTCTTTGGTCCGCTCTGTTGGTCTTCCTATCAATATTCGCTGCTTCGCGAGCGCATTGCCCAGACGCTGCGCGAGGCCAACATTGCGGAGCGAAATCCAATCGCGGTTCAATTGATCGAGCGCGGCACCGTCACCATCGATGGAATCGAGATCGGAGGTTTGCGAGTCCAAGCCGTCGCGGATCAAATGTTTGCAGTCGACGGCCGAGTCTTTGATGTTGTCACAGCATCCTCGTTCATTGCGTCGGTTGTCTCGCCTGGTTGGGCCCCAGTCGCTCTCATGGAGCGACCAACGATGGTGCTGGTGATTGCGCTGTCCTTGACGGCACTCAGCGTGATGGCGATCTGGGTTGCGCTGGCGATTCCATTCATTGTTCTGGTGTTTGCGTCCTTTGGATTGATGACAATCTTCTGGCTCACTTCGCAACTCGGTTGGGTCATCGCAGTTGCGGGAATCGGTTTCCTTATCTTTCTATTCCTTCTCTTGACGCGCATCGCCCTCATATCGTTGTCATCGGCGGGTCAGATTCGCAGTGTGGCGCATACGCTGTTGCTTGAAGCAGTCCGTCAGCGCATTTCGGTGGGATGTATCGGCGCGCTGCTGGTGGTCTTGCCGCTCTTGCCCCTCTGGATCGACGCGGGCGAGCCGCTGCGATATCAAATTCAATCGTTCATCTCTCGCGGCACTGGACTTGTGTTCATTGTCGCCGCGTTTCTTACCCTGTTTCTCGCGTGTGCAACTGTGGCATTTGAAATTCGCGATCGCCAGATTTGGAATGTGCTGACCAAGCCAATCTCTCGGGCGCAATATCTTGCAGGGAAAGTGCTGGGGCTGGCGGTGCTCAATGGTCTCGTGTTGCTTGTGGGAAGTTTCGCCGTATTCGTCTATGTGCAGTTGATGAGCACGCGTCCCGCCGCCGATTTGCAGGACGCGGCCGCTGTGCAGAATCAGGTTCTCGTCGCACGCGCCGCCGAGCGTCCCCAATATACGGTCCTTGAACCAGATCGGCTTCGAGAGATCGTGAACACCACAATCGAGAATGACGCGATCTTGCGCGATGAGATCGCCGATGGGATCAAGTCCGAAGCAGAGGTATCGCGCGAAATCCGAGTCGCCAAGGTCACGCAGTTCATGACCGAGCAGCGCACAGTGGCACCGGGGCAGGGGCGTGTCTTTGAGTTCTCTGGATTGAAGGAGGCTCGCGCCGCTGGTGCGCAACCGACATTGCGCTATGCATTTCACATCGGCAGTGATAGCTCACATGATCTTTACCCTGTCCTGTTGAGTTTTGGAGATTTGCCTCCGATTCAAGTGAATTATGTGCCAGTGCAGCGCAATGTCGCGACGATTCCCGTCACGGCTATTGGAGAAGATGGAACGCTCCGCGTGACAATCTTCAATGGTGGTGTCGGACGCGATGGCCAACTCTATCCCGCCCCGTGGTCGATGAATTTTGACATGGATGGTTTGGAAGTGCTGCACCGCGTCGGCGGATTCGAGGCGAATTTTCTGCGTGCCATCCTGATCGACTGGGGCAAGTTGATCTTCATCGCAGCGCTCGGCGTGGCAGCAGCAAGTGTTCTTTCGTTTCCTGTCGCCGTGTTGTTGGCCCTGACGGTTTTTATTGTTGGCTCCATGTCACCATTTCTCGCGCTTGCCCTTGACAATTTTACCATTGCCGCCAACGGGAATTTTTTTCTGCAACTCTTCGAGGCCATCATTCGCGGAGTGCTCTTTAGTGTTCAGTGGCTTCTTGCACCGTTTGCAGCAACGGGCGGCTCGGCAGAGCTCGTCGACGGCCGACTGATTTCATGGCAGACGGTGCTAGGCTCGGTTGCGCAGATTGGTCTGCTGTGGAGCCTTCTGGTCTTCATATTTGGATTTCTCTTGTTCCGTGCGAAAGAAATCGCCATCTACAGCGGCGGCGAAGGCTGACAATGCGAGATCGACTGATCCAACTTGGCTGCATCATCACCGCTCTGATCGCCGTGACACTCGGCGCGCGCCTCCTGCCTGGGATCATTCGCATCAGCGACGAAAAAAGTTTGCGCTATACGGATGTTTCAATTGAGGGCGCACCACCCATCGTTGCAATCGGAACGGCGATTGGTGCGCTGCGCGGATTGATCGTCGATTATCTGTGGATCAAGACGAATATCCAGAAAGAGAAGGGTTTGTTTTACGAAGCGATGGCCGACGCGTCGCTCATCACAAAACTTCAGCCTCGGTTTGGCGATGTCTGGGCTTTCCAGGGTCACAACATGGCGTACAACATTTCAGTCATGACCAATACGCCTCGCGAAAGATGGGCGTGGGTCCGCGCTGGAATCGATCTTGTGCGCGACGAGGGGCTTCGCTACAACCCCAACGATCTCATCTTGCACAAGGAACTTGCGTTCTGGCTCGCCCACAAAATCGACGGTGTTGCTGATGATGCACATTTGTATTACAAGCGCGAATTCGCGCGAGACTGGCAGTTCTTGCTTGGCGTTCCACCCATGCCGATTCAGGATCGCATCGCATGGATTGCTGCGGTCAAGGATGCGCCAGACACACTCGATGAACTTGAAATCAAATCGCCAGCCGTGACAGCCATGGTGGATGATCTCAAGAGCAATCTCTCGGGCTTCGATGCGCGTTTTCAATTTCGTCTTGATCGAGATTTCTTGGTCAACCTCGGTCGATGGCAATCCGTCCAAAACAGCCGCTACGCGAAGATTCTTGGGCTCGACGCGACCTTTCGCAAGAATGATCCAGTCTATCTCGCTCTCGACACCGTGTTGTCAAAGCCTCAATTCAAGGAATCTCTTGCGCAGTTCTTGCCATTCTTGAGAAAGAAAATTTTGCGCGAAGCATTCAATATGGATCCGGCTCTGATGTGGGAGTACACCCGCGACTTCGGCCCATTTGATTGGCGCCATCCTCAGAGCCACGCATTTTACTGGGCGCGCAAGGGATCAACGACTGCAGCCAAGCGCACCACGAATGTCGAGGACATTTACAAAGTTCTCAACAATGATCGGATCAACATCCAGGCGATGCAGGCACTTGCTCGAACTGGGTTGATGAATTACGACCCGTTCAGCAATGACAACCCGACCCGACTCAACGATCCTCGCTGGATCAAGTCGATCGATACATACTTCGGCGAGCTGTACCGCAAACACTTTGGAACCCGCGGCGGTGGAGGCGACTCGTTCGCCGACTTCTATCAGAACTTTATGTCGCAAGCCGTGCGCGAACTCTATCGATATGGAGACTATGAGGGATCGCAGTCCATTCTGACCAAGCTCGATCATCTCTTTGGCCGTGGTGGTCTTGTTCCCAACAATAAGTACGAGGCGCCGTTGGATGTCTTTGTGCAGAACACCACCTATGGCGAGTATGAGGCTGCGCCCGATGTCGCCCGCAGCGATGTCTATGCATCTTTGCAACGCGGATTTCGCGAAGGACTGCTGATGGATCGACCCAAGGTGCTTGAAGATGCGCTGAAGTTCGCCCGAGACTTGACGATCTATTTTCAGAGCAGTCAGTACACCGATTTCGTGAACAAGTTTGGTGAGCGACGCATGGCAGACCTCATCGGCAATCTGCGCTCGAGCGTGCGCGATGTGCTGGCCAATGTTCTGATGGACACATCACAGCCTCTGGTCGATCGATTGACGATCTTCAACCGTGCAGGCGAAGCGCAGCGACGGATGGTCTATGACATTGTGAAGAGTTCGATTGAAGCCGAATATTCGCTTGATCCGATCTCGCAGATTGCGCCGTTTTCCCAGTTGTTTCAAGAGCCATCACAAATGGTTGAATATCGCCTCGCTGAGGCAGCCGAGGTGGCCAAGCGTACGGCGGATGAGGATGCGACTCAGCGCTCAACGGCGGAGTCCAAATGAGCGCCCAGCAATTTCCACCAGCGATCTTGGCCATCGGTCGAAATTACGCCGAGCATGCCAAGGAAATGGGCGGTGCGTTGCCAACCCACCCAATCGTTTTCTTTAAGAATCCAGCGTCGATGATCGCAGATGGTCAGCCCATCATCATTCCGCTGATCTGCCGCGAGGGCGGTCCGCAAGTCGACTTCGAAGGGGAACTCGCCGTGATACTCGCGTGCGATTGCCGCGATGTCAGTGAGGACGATGCGCTCGCGATGGTCGATGGTTACGCTGTCGCCAACGATGTCAGCGCCCGTTGGTGGCAGAATCATGGCGCGGGTGGCCAGTTCAGTCGCGGCAAGAGCTTCGATACATTTTGCCCGATCAGCAAGATCGCATCTGCCAGTGAGGTGGGGGATCCAAACTCTCTGCGCATTCAAACTCGAGTCTCTGGAGAACTCATGCAGGACTGCTCGACATCGAACATGATTTTTTCGGTTCGTCGTCTGATCAGCGATCTTTCCCGCAGCATGACACTCTTGAAGGGCACGATCATTCTGACGGGATCGCCGCCTGGAGTTGGTCATGCGCGCAAGCCTCCGCGCTATTTGCGCAGCGGCGATGTCGTTGAGATTTCAATCGAGCGAGTTGGAACGCTGACCAATCCAGTCACCGAAGCACCGTGAATCGTCCTTCTCCAGAATCTTCTGGGGATGCGAAATATCCAGCAGATCCAAAGCCCTCCAAGCCGACCTCATGCTCAGCGCGCATCTGTATCGCATTGATTCGCGCATACCAAATCGTGCTCTCGCCACTCTTCGCAGGGCATTGTCGTTTTCATCCGTCATGCTCGGCCTATTCCACCGAGGCATTCGCACGGCACGGAACATGGCGCGGCGCGTGGCTGACACTCTTGCGTCTTCTGCGCTGCAATCCGTGGGGCGGCAGCGGGAAAGACCCAGTGCCGTAACAAGCGTGTATGCGCGTTGAGTGAAGCGTCGCGCAACTCGCCGCACAATCCGTCGCGCTACCCGTCGCGCTCATCCCGTATTCCAAGCTTGCTCGCCAATCGCCGCGCTTCCTCGGCGATCGCGTGCTTGTAATCGGCTAGCGGTCGTGCATCGTGCGCGCGTGCCGAGACCACGAGGTCCAATCCCCGCGGCATATCTTTTCGCGTGAGTCGAAATGCTTCGCGAATCATGCGCTTGACCCTCACGCGCCGCGTCGCGTTGCCAACTCGCACTCCAATCGAGAGTCCAAGTCGTGTGCGCGCGAGTTCATTGGCGGCGCCGTGCACAATGATCCATCCGAGATCTTGCCGAAGTCGTCGCGCATAGACACGCTCAAATTCTTCGGCCGAGGAGAGTCGAAATGATTTCCCTGCGCGGTGCGGTCGCGGATTCATCGGTCATTTACCGCACGGTTGTACACCGCCATGATGTGGCTGCGTGTGATGAGCCCTACGGGAGTGCGTGATTGCGCGTCGATCACAGGGAGCGCTTGCGTTTCATGCCGTCCGAAGCGTTGCAATGCGGTGTCGAGCGTGTCATCGGACTCCAGCGGATCGAAGTCGGTGCGCTCGAGTTCGCTCACCGTCAGAAGACGCAGCGCATCACGATAAATCAGCGCAGAGCGAACATCGCTCCCACAGACGAATCCGCGATATCGCCCGTCGTTATTTACCACCGGGAAGTCGCTGATGCCATTTTTCTCTCCCAGTTCAATCAGCCGCTCGACTGAATCGTTGATGCCAACTGAGATGGCGGGCAGAAGGTCGAGATCGCGCACCAAAGTGCCGCGCAAGATGGCATGGTCAGCGACCGTGGTCAATCGAATATTGAATGCCGCCAATTCAGCCGAATAGATGCTGTCGCGAGAGACCAAGCGCGCCGCCACAGTCGCAATCACAGCGGCTAACAACAGCGGCAAGAGGATCGCATACGAGTGTGTCAATTCATAAACGAGAAATGCTCCAGTAAGCGGAGCGTGCGCGCCTGCCGCGACGAATGCACCCATGCCCACAAGAATCGCCTGAACTGGTGAGACATCAGGTACCGAAGGCAGCATGATCGTCACCGCGCTGAATGCAGCTCCCAGAACAGCGCCAAGCACAAGCCCCGGGGCGAAGAGACCGCCCGCGCCACCTGAGCCGAGAGTCAATGCAGTCGCAATGACCTTGAGCACTGCAAGCATCGCGAGTGTTCCAAAGAGCAGGAAAGCGCCGGATTCGGTTCCAATGGGTTCGCGCAGGAGGCTTGTGATCAAGGAATATCCGTTGCCATAAAACGGCGGCAGTGTGCCGTGCAAACTTCCGGTGCCTTGGCTCGTTCCAGCACTTGAATGCAGCAGGGCCCAGACCGCGCCGCATGCGACGAGTGCCAGTGCGCCAATGATGGGCTTGATGATCGGAGCAACGCGCAAGCGTCCAAATGCATGGTGAGCGGATTTCATTGCGATGGCGAATCCGGCGGCGCAGATTCCCACGATCACGCCCAGCACCGCATATTGTGGGGTGTGCGCCAACACGAGTGGAGCCTTGTCGAGGTCTGCGAATCCCATTCCAAAGATTGGATCTGGAGAATTCAATATCGATTGCGCCGTGGCCGATGCCGTCACCGAAGCGATCACGATGGGCGTGAATGTCCGCGCGCTGAAGTCACGGAGAATAACCTCGAGCACGAAGAAGACGCCAGCGATCGGCGCACCGAAAACCGCGGAGAGTCCCGCTGCCGCTCCACAACCAAGCAATGTGGTTCGTCGACTTGTGTCCAGTTGCAGCCATGAAGCGAGCGAAGAACCGATTGCTGCGCCGATCGCAACGATCGGTCCTTCCGGACCAGCTGAACCACCCGATGAAATGGTGGCAGTTGATCCGAGCCATTGTCGCGGCGCGAGTGACAATGGCAAGATTGATTTCTGCCGATGCACGGCGAGCATCACGCGCGACACGCCATGCCCTCGAAACGAGCTGGGAAAGATGCGAAAAATAACGACCGTGATGATCGCGCCGACAATCGGCATGGCCAGAGCGATCCAAAATTGTGTCGTTCCTTCGCTGGCAAAGGTTGATAGTTTTGCCAGCAGCCAGTTCATCGATCCGATAAACGCGAGTGCGAGGGATCCCGCAAAGACCCCGCAAACCGCCGCAAGAATGAGCACATGCCAGTCCTGACCAAGTCTCAACGCCGATCCGATTCGGCGAAAACGCAAACGCAATTGTGTTGTCGATGTCATAGTTGCTTTGCTCGCGGGCGATGGCTATACTAATCGGCTACCCACTGGAGCCCCCACGATGAATGAAGCACTGAAAAGCGATGATATTGTTGAAAAAATTGGCGGTCGTTTTAAGTTCACTGCACTGATCCAGCGTCGCATCGCGCAGCTCATTAACGGAGCTCGTCCGCTCGTTGAGCGAGATGGTCGCAGCGATTTTGAGGTCGTCATCGAAGAAATCGCCACCGACAAGATCACGATCGACTGGGAGAAGTCTGGGATCGTCAAGACTGGGACTTCCAAGTAATCGGTTAAAGCACCTGGTTTGGGGGGTGTAAAATGCAATAAGTTTGTTCAATTCAGGTGAATTTCACTTGGTTTTTTTGCGATTGCGCCCTGCGGTGGTACTGTGTGATCGAGTTGCGACCGGTCACAATTGAGTGGAGATACTTCATGGACAGAAAATCACTTTCGATTTCTCGGCAGCGCTCGGTGGATTCGTTGATCAGAGATATGGTCACCGTAAGCGTCATGGTGGTGATATCGGCGGTGACAGTCATGAGCCCATGCACATTGGCATCGGCATCGGCATCGTCATCGGCTGCGGCAACCACTGATCGACAAGCGCTGCTCGATGACATGGCAGTCTCCGCTGGTCGGCAGTGGCCGATCTGGTCCGCATACCGAGATATGCCGACGATGCGGGTTGTGGTTTCGGGCAAAGGTCAATCTGACGGCGGCATTGCGGGCAGTTGTCCATCAGTGACCGTCGCGCACACCGATGCGAACTTCGGTGGTGGCTCATTCATTGTGCAGGCCGGCATGGGAGAGACTGAGGTAGCGGCGGCGTCATATGTTCTGCCCGCAGCAGCCTTCCCACTTCGGCTCGACATGACCGAGATGATTTTCGCAACGAGCAATGCTGTGGTGCAGACAACAACGCACTGGTCCGTGATGGTGTGGGAGGGAACTCCTGCGACTGGAACGCTGGTGTACACATTCTCATCCGACGGCAAGATTATCCCGCATATTGTGCTGGCTCCTGGAACCAACGGAGTCAATGTTCAGTTCTTGATTGATCCAAATGATCCCGATCAGATGTACATCAATGACAATGGAAGCCACACATTCTCAATTGGCTATCGCATTGATCAGCACAATAATCAGACGCAGAATCCATGCACCGTTGCGCCACCGAGCAGTAGCAATGCGTTTCCAACGACCGATACGAGTGGACTGCAACAGTCCAGCAACAATTGGCTCAATTTATTGAATTGTGGAGCGTTCGGTTGCGGAGTTGGATGGAAAACTTTCGCCCAGTTGCCATCGCTGTGTCGCCCAAGCGGTGATTGGGTCATGCGTGCGACATATACGCCAATCAATTGCGCCGCTCAGCAAGGTGCATGTTGCGTTGGGACGAATTGCGCCATCGCCACTCAGGCGGCTTGCCAATCAAGCGGCGGGACATATCGTGGTGACGGCTCGATTTGTTCGAGCACCATTTGCCTTCCACAAGGCAATAACGCGTGTTGCTTTGCTTTGACTGGAGGATGCGTTAGTTTGTCATATCAATCGTGCCTTGCAGCTGGCGGCGTTCCTGGACCAGAGGGCAGCGCATGCGCAACTTATGTTTGCTTCCCCACTGGAGCGTGTTGTTTGACCAATGGAACATGCGTTGGACCGATCAGTGCATCGGATTGCTCGTCTCAAGGCGGCACCTACAAAGGCAACGGCACTTCTTGCGCAAGTGTTTCATGCCCGCCGCCAGTCGGAGCCGCATGCTTTCCAAACGGATTTTGTCTTATCATGACGCAATCCGATGCGACGGCCGCGGGAGCCAATTGGCGCGGAGCTGGCACCACCTGCGTTGACTCTGACGGCAATGGAACTGCGGATGTATGCCAACTTCACCCAGGCGATCTCAACGGAGACAACCTAGTCAATGGACAGGACCTTGCGGCATTGCTCTCTGCGTGGAATTCGACTGGTGGACCAGCGGACATCAATCAGGACGGAATCGTCAATGGCTTCGACCTGGCTGTGGTCTTGAGCGATTGGACAGGTTGACGATTCAAGGCGATACTGCAACTATTGGAGAGGTGTCCGAGCGGTTGAAGGAGCCAGTCTCGAAAACTGGTGTGGGCCTCGTGCTCACCGTGAGTTCGAATCTCACCCTCTCCGTTTTTTATTCACTCGGCGCGTGCATAGACCGCAGAATGATCCCCCAAAGCATGCGGGAGATCATGCCCAATCATGCCGGCGACTTGTTGGCTGATTTTTCACCCGCCACAATCGCATCACTGGTTCGAATCCATCCAGACTGACCGTCGCTCAGCCGGATGCGGTACCAACCAGGTCGAACTTCAAGCATTGTGAATTCCGCGCCGCGTGAAAGTGGCTCAGTGAAGGCGGGTGCAAATCCTTCGCCGTTGCCTTTGCGAACCACAACGAGATCACGGACGAGTACCCCAGGCGGATTTAGTTCTCGTCGGATCGTGTCGATGCCAATCGTGCCAGCCACGGTAAGGCAACCGATGGATGCTGCAACAATCAGTGGTCGCCATCGAACGCGCGCAGTCCAACCGCTGAGTATTCCAGCAGCGATCATGATCCACATCAGGGTCCATGCAATCCACGCACTCCAAACGCGTGCGGGATAGGAGAACCATCTCCACAGTGAAGATGCGCGATCGAGCGGTGCGAGTTGGGTTGACGCAGCCGCATGATCGCTGACGAGAGTTCGCGCATGCGCGAGGTTCGTAGCAATGCGGCTATCACCAGGCAGCAATCGCTCCGCTTGGAGATATGCGCCGATCGCCGCGCCGATGTCATCGCATTGCACCAGCGCATTGCCGAGGTTGAAGTAGAGATCGCCGTTGGAGATTCCACTCTCGACGACCTTCTGAAATTCCTGGGCAGATTCAGCAAAAAGAGTGCGGGCTTTCGTTGGATCGCTCCCCACAAGCGCGATGGCTTCGTCGTATTTGTTCTGCGCGTCAACAGAGAGTGCGAGATTCACTTCCTCGCTCACCGCAGAGGGATTGCTCGCAAGAACTTGCGCCGATGCAAGAGTCGTCAGTGAACACGACACGATCAGCAAGCCGGCGAGGATTGATGGCCAGTGCAGAGTTCGACGGCCCATACCAAGACAATTCATGATCGACTCCCTTCGTGTGCTGTGCGCGCCGATCGCCAATCAAGTTTTTCGAGTTGAACAATGCACGCCGTCGCCGAAGCGATGGTGTGCGCTGTTGAAGACTCGTCGGCGTTTCCACTTGCCGCGAATCTCGAACGCTCGGCCTGAGCGAGCAGTTGGTCGACTTGATCGATCACATCGGCAGAGGCGATCGCGGCAAGAAGCGATGTGCGCGCCTCGCCGCGTGTGACCGTTCCACTGGGCTGATTGATGCGGTCGGCGATATATCCCGCAAGTGCACCACCAGGGTTGCCAGCGTTGAGTCGCTTCAGTGCGTTTGCGCGAGCGCCTTGTTGGCGTGCATACCCCACATCGCCCGCGAGTTTGTCGCGCCTTCGACGCACCACCAATACAGCCGCGCATGCAACGGGTGGAAGGAGCATGATGAGCGCAGTCGCCGTCCATCCAAGCCCGCCGCTTTGATCTCGCACCATGGCGAGTGTTGGGGCAACATTGGCGACCAGTCCGCCATCGACCGCAGTCAATTGCTTCGATTGCCCAGCATTTGTTGGCAGTCCGCCCAAGATCGCGTCGGTTGTGATGCGCTCGGATACGGCAACATCAATCTCAATTGCCTTGCTGATCGCAGTGCGGTATTGGCCAGCAATTGGATCAAACCATGAGAATTCGATCGCCGGAATTTTCTGAATACCTGGGTGCGTCGGTCGCAGTGTTTGCGTGAAAGTTTTCGAGTTCCCTTGCACCGTTCCGGCAAGTGGAGCCGTGGGCATTCGAAAGTCGGCTGCAATGGCTGGGGAATCCAGCGGTGGAGGCTGGACAGTGTCAAGGTTGTCGCCTCCAGCCCGATCCGTCACGCGCAGAGTCAAGGTGATTGGATCGCCCACTGCGACATTGATCGGTTTGGCCGAAGCAGTCAACGCAAACGACCCAACGGCTCCTCGAAATGATGCTGGCTGTCCTTCAGTTGGCAGCGGCAGAACATCGATATCAACAACCGTGGCGCTTGCGCTGATCGGTTTGGTTGCGGAAACGGTGAGTTCAGAGCGACCAAAAAAGTTCGGCGTGGACGCGAGTCGTAAAGGATAATTCCACGCAACGCGCACATCGTTCAGTGCTGGGATGCCGCTGCTGTGCACCGTGATTTGCGTGGAAACATCGTAGACAACATATGTGTGACCATCGACGAATTCTTCATGCCCGATTGGTCGCTGACGATTCTGGTTCATTTCTCGCAGCTTGCTTGTAAATGGCCCAAACTCGCACCGATCATGATCGATGAATTGCCACATGTCGGCTTCGCCGAGTGTCACACCATGTTCGCGACTCTGAAATGGTTTCACAAAGATGCGCAGGGTCACATCGATTGGCTGACCAACCCATGCCTTGCCTGGTCTGCCAACGATCTTGGCGCTCAACAGATCGCCAGCCGTCGAGAGCGAAGCTGAAATGTGCGTCGGCGCACTGGCATACTCAACGCCATCGACCATCAGAGTGACGGGTGGGATCGTGATCATGCCGGCAACCGTCGGTGTCACCATCACGGTCATCGTGGTCTAGTTCTCGCGTGTGATCCTGCCATTGATCACCTGCATCGAGCTCATCGTTTGACGACCCGGTTGCAGTTGGAAAGTCAGTGCCGCCAGTGCTGGGAATGTTGGTGTTCCGATCGAGTCGCCGTCCTGAACAGCGATCGTCATGACCACAGGACTGCCAATCCAAGTTTCGCGTGGCGAGATGGTGAAGACGACTTCTGGCTCAGCGGCAACGGCGTTGGCGCACAGAATCAGTAAGCACAATGGAAGCGACAGTGCCCACAGGAGTCGCTGAGTGATCAAGGATTCGGTGTTCATCGTGCGTGCTTCTTTCTACCAGTCCTTGCCCACTGGCGCGCGTTTGGTCGGCTGTATCAGTTCCTTCGATTCCCGCCGTGCTTTTTCTCGATCTCGTACGGCTTGCAAGATGCGCTCGGCTTCCTGCTTCGTCAGCGGCGCACCTTTGACAGGATCGCCCGCCTGGGCTTGAGCCTTCGGCGGTTCATCGCCGCCTTCTTGTTTCTGTTGACTTGGTTCTTGTTGTTGTTCCTCTGGTTGCTTCGATTCCTCTGGCTTTTTATCGGCAGATTGCTGCTGCTGTTGCTCTTTCGCGTCTTTTTTCTCCTGCTGCTCGTTCTGTTTTTGCGGGGAGTCCTGTGGCTTGCCTTCGTCGC
>Ga0105051_10002720_pt1 | contig 22204 bp, 23 predicted proteins | sample FRY02_FD_78383 | JGI IMG/M metagenome (GOLD analysis project Ga0105051, IMG submission 78383) | Freshwater microbial communities from Lake Fryxell liftoff mats and glacier meltwater in Antarctica - FRY-02 (megahit assembly) | ecosystem: Environmental > Aquatic > Freshwater > Ice > Glacier... | reverse complement strand
GAAATTCTGGGCTAACATGAAGCGATGGATCAAAGGAAAAATAACTCTTTTTGATACATTATATGACACTTTAGTTCAACTTTTTGCATTGTGCTAATTCAACTTATTTTACTATAATATCTTTAAAAGGGTGCTGTCAAATTAATTACAAACATATGGCTTTACGACCCATTGTAACACCGCATGATTCAAGGTGTTTAGAAACATCTTACGCGCACCAAAATATGGATGCTCTGTAATATATTTCATCAATAACTCTCATGTTCTCGAGATCTTGTTTACTCAGGACACGTTGCTTATAATAATAAGTTGATTTATAGAAAGTAGATTGCATTGCCTTGCAATGCTTAGGTTACTAGAGTTACTATCAATTATATTTTTCTAGCCCTTAAGTCTAAACAATACAGATTTTGTTCAGTCAGTCACGCTCAACGCTTAACTGACCTATTTGTTCATAAAGTTGTTTTATCAGATTCTGATTATCTGGATCCTTAAGTTTATGTAAATGATATCTATAGTAAAAAGCAATTTACGGTGTTGGATAGTAGTGCTATTTTATAAATCCTCAATAGTAAAGTTACCGCGGATGCCAGTCATATTTTGATTTAAATTATATATCTCAACAATTCTTCGTTGTAATGTAGTTGGCATAATATGTTTGGAGCGTATAGTTAAATCAAATGCACGTGGAGTTTTGCTATCATCTTCAAATTTAATCAAGCCTACAATTTGCATCGGATTATTTTCTAAGTTTACATCAAACATAAAGCGCAGAAAATGTTGTTTAGTACGATCTAGTTTAACTTCGTATTCTTTAATTTGTTTGCCATCATAAAAAGGTATGAATATTGTTTGTAATTTTTCTGCTGCTTCATTTTCTTTAATACTGCTAGTGAGTAGCTCTTTGATATTATGAAATTCTGTAGATAGCTGTTTTATTTTAGTATTGTCTGCAAGTGATTTGATGATGCTATTCATACTCTGAAATTCTGTTTTTTCAGTATTGGTCGTCGAAGATTTAGTGTTATTATTCACTATAGATTCACTTCTAGAATTTTTACGAATTTCTACTGTACTGTTGTGAGCGTTATTCTTGCGAATGTTTTTAACCCCCGTTCCTGACAAATTAGCTACATTATCACTAAGAATTTTAGCTTCTATAGTTGTTTGTGCAATAGGTAGTTTTTGTACGGTTTCTTGCGCTCTAAACATATCTGGGCTATTACTAGATTTCTGCGCTGTATTATTGTTTTGGGCACCTGTTAGCGTGGGATTAATGGTGTGAGTTTGGGTGGTGGTTACAGTCTGTCTATCGGTTGTTAAGTTAGAAACTTTTTCTGGAGTGCTAGCTGTAATTCCCTGTGTTGAGGAAGGGGTGGTCGTATTATTATTTTGTACTCCTGAAATACTTTTTATTGAAAGCCATTCCTTACTTACATTGAAGACAAAATCAGCGATGCTTTTTATTAGATCGCCTCCCAATAGCTTATTATTAATACTGGTTACCTCAAGAGATAGTTTTTGCCCTATTGGCATATTGGTGTTTTGAGTGGTGATAATACCAAACTCAGTTTTAATTAATTGTTGCCCCTGAAGTCCTGCTGTACCGCTAACTATTCCGTTAACTACAAAAGCATTTACCGTAGGCTTGTCACTTGTAACTATATTGATTGAAACGGGTATCTTTGCACTAGCTGGTAAAGTGGTATTACTTAAGGCGTTTGAGAGTAAAGAGGCTTTGTTTATTTTAGATAAATTTAAATATGAAATTTCACCTGTAATAGATTTTGGTATGTTACTGGAATTGCGAACGCTTACTGGGCTATTTAAATGTTTATCGGAGGGTTTTTCTGGAGGTGAATGAGGCTGGCGTACTAAATCCAGCTTCAAGGATTCCTCTAGTACAATCTGTTTATTATTCACGGAGACGATAGAACCAGTTACAACTTTATCTCCCAGAGCTAACTTAATATTTATTGTGTCGTCTTTTTCTAAATTTAATAGGTTAGGAGCTGCAAATCTACCGTAGGCAGTGTGAAAAATCACTTCTCCCTTAGGGGTACTTCCTACCACTAGTCCTTTTAGAATAGAGCCAGATTGCAACTGCCTAAAAATTTCTGAAAGAGTTTTATCCGCATTGTTCTTTAAATCTAGTGGAGTAGATAATACTCTGATATCTTTAAATCTAATATCTTCCATAAAACGGTAATTAAGTTAATACAATGATACAGAACAAACATATCATTCGATTTTCATTCATAGGTTTGTTCATAAACATTGTAGCAAATATCGTGCTGTATAGATACTTTATGATTGAAGAAGTAGTTTTAAAACAAATTGCAAACCAAAATACCCACCTTGCAGAAACTTATAAATCAAGTGTTTGGGACCGCAACACAAACGCTATAGCTAGTATAAAAAGTAAAGGATATCAAAACCTTTTGCAAGATAAAGATTTTATTGCTTTTTCTAAAACAACAGCCGAGTTTTTAAAAAATACGGATGCTGAGGTCATAATATACGATCAATCTGGTCAAAAATTCTTTGCTAATCATGAAATAAGTATAGTTGAGATAGATGAATATAATAGCGTATCCTATTATGATAAATTATTTTTGCAGTTAGATAAATATTTTTTACAAAATTATATTTCCAATCAGGCTGTTTCTGATGCTTTTAAGGGGAAAACGGCCCATTCTCTAATATCTCGTGCAATAATTTTAGACAAACAGGGTAATAACTATGAGCGTTCATTTATTAATAGTTATATTCCTATTATCAATTCCTCTATGGGGCAATTTAGCATAGAAGGTATTGTACAAATAACTACTGATATTACTCCGCAATGGGATAATATTACTTTCATAGAAAAACGTATCTTTATTGCTTTCATAGTAGTGTTCTTAGTGTTTTTTATTATTGTTATGTATAATACTAATTATGCTCAGCGTGTAATTAATAAACAATTTGAGAGCAATAGGGCTCTAGAAGAAGCAAAAAATCGAGCTGAAATGGAAAGTTCGTCTAAAACAGAATTTCTTGCGAATATTAGTCATGAATTACGAACCCCATTAAATGCAATTATTGGTTTTTCAGAGATTATAATGGCAGAGACTTATGGCAAGATGGAAAATAGACAGTATAAAGATTATATTGTTGATATAAACGGCTCAGGTAAACATTTGCTTAGCGTAATTAATGATATTCTAGATTTTTCTAAAGCTTCTGCTAACAAGCTTAATGTAGATAAAATGGAGCTAGATTTAAATAAATTAGCTGCAGCAAGTATGCGCTTTGTAAAGCCACGTGCTGATGGAGCTTCAGTACAATTAATTGAGGATATGCCAAAGGATCATATTATAATATATGCCGATCCTAAAAGGCTGAAGCAGGCGTTACTAAATTTGTTATCTAACTCAGTAAAATTTACTCCAACAGATGGTTCAGTAACTTTATCGATTAAAAAAGATAAGATAAAAAAACTAGTATATATAGCTGTCACTGATACTGGTATCGGCATGAGCGATCAAGATATACCCAAAGCTCTCTCCTCGTTTGGTCAAGTGGATAATACTTTAAGTCGAAAATATGAAGGTACTGGTCTTGGATTACCACTAACCAAAAAACTAATAGAGCTAATGGATGGTCAATTTGACATACAAAGTACGCCAGGGGAAGGAACTACAGTAACTATTACCTTTGAATATTCAGAAAGTATTGAGTTATAAACTGGACTGTAAGATAATTTTTGTATATTATTTAAAATAAAAAAATATTGAGCATAAAAAAATTTATACAATGAAAAGAAAAATACTTTTAATATTGAGTGTAATTTTTACTGTAACTACTGCTATTGCGGATAGCCAGAGTTATGGTCCAATAATCCAAAGACAGTCTAAGCAGATTCAAGAATTAAACAGCCGTGTATTAGATCTTGAAAATACGCTTGAAGAAATTAAAATAAATCTAAAAAACGCTGGTGCGTTGACGAACCAATCTGTGGGCGCATCTGTCTCTAGTTTGAGTAGAATCATTGGCGAATATGCAGCAGAGGCTGTATTGACGCCCAATGAAACTAATACATTTTTTAAAAATGAAAGCACCGCTAAAGCTGAGCCGCAAGATAAATCAGATTACAATCTTGCTTTAGCTACTTTGCAGGAAGGAAAATTTGATGTAGCGGAAAAGCAGTTTTCTGAGTTTATTAAAAACCATCCATCTAGCATATTACAAAGTAATGCGACTTTTTGGTATTCAGAAACTTTTTATCGTAGAGGAGTTTTTGATAAAGCTGCAATAAACTATCTACAAAGTTATAAGAAATATCCAACAGGTTCTAAAGCGCCTGATGCATTGTTAAAATTAGCCTATTCACTTGCTAGCTTGAATAAAAACAAAGAAGCGTGTAGTATGCTTGAAAAATTGGAAACAGAATTCCCTAAGCGCCCCATTAGCTCGATTAAAAGAACCAGTGACGCTAAGAGTAAGTTCCGTTGTAAATAATATTTAATTCATAATTTAGGTAAATTCGTGGCCGATATACTTGACGAAGTTCTAAACGACGCAAAAGACGAAAAGAAATTAATTCTATTCCGCAAATTATTGCCGATAATAATTATTTTTACAATAGTTATCGCAATTGCTATAGCTACTTATACCTTGTACACCAATAAAAAAGCCGAACATAATCGTAAAATAGGCGATATGTTTGTAGAAATAATATCGGGCGAATATGGAGATAACGCTACTATTATTTCCGCTCTTAAGGATCTGGTCGATACTAGCGAAAATAGACAAGCAGAACTTGCTGATCTTGAAATTGCTAGTAAATTAATTGCAGAAAATAACTCTACTGAGGCTCTTCAAGCATTAGAAGCTATAATTAATAATACAGAATATTACGAGTTAACAACCTCTTTCGCGCGGTTGCTTTGGATTGGTTTAATATTAGATGAAGAAAAGCTATCAGATACAATGCAGATGCAATCTCGTAATTATCTACAATATTTTGCGCAGGAAGATCAGCCATTTTTTGCAACGGCTACTTTAATGAAGGCTTTGTTTTACAAAAAAAATAAGCAAAACGATCTGGCTGTTGAATATGTAAATGTAGTATTAAACTTACAAGATGCTACTTTGATACTAAAAGAGCAGGCGCGTGCTATTTTAGCTAGTATATAATATTGAACTTAAATTATACAAAATTATGAAAAAAATTATTATATCATTTTTATTACCATTGCTACTTGCTTCATGTGATCATTTAGGAAGTACTCGTGTTAAAAATCTAATAGACCTTACTCCGCGTTTGGAAGTGGAAACTTCTGCTCCATTAAAAATTATAGATGGCAGAACTAGCCCATTTTCTGATGAAGCAACAAAATCTTATAAATTATCAAGACATACAATTATTGCTAAACCCGCTATTGCTAAGGGGGCTATGTATAGTATAGATAAAGAAGGTTATGTATCTGCTTTCTCATTGAAAGAAAAAAAAATATTGTGGGCAGCTGATATAGCCAAGGGATCACTAGACCGTAATTTTAATACTGGCGGAATATTGTTTAGCGATGGTAAATTATATGTAACTAATAGCTCTAGATATTTGGTAGTATTAGATGCTAATACTGGGCGCGAAATTATACGTAAAGAATTTCCTGATATTTTACGTGTAAAGCCTATAATGGCTAATGAACACCTATTGCTTGTACAAACAATTAGCAATCAACTTATAGCATATGACATCAGATCATCGAAATTAGTGTGGATTAATGAAGGCGGCATGGAAACAATTTCCACAAGAAGCCATGCACATCCAGTAGTATATAACGATCATGTTCTAGTAAGTTATAGCTCGGGCGAAATATTATATTTAGATATCCATACTGGCCAAGAAAAATGGCGCTATAATTTAGCTAGCACAAATGATGTAGGTATACCTAGCTTTGACCCGTCAGTAATAGTTACAACGCCAATCCTCAGTAATAATTATGCTTACTTCGCTACTAGTAATGGAAAAGTAATTAAAATTGATCTAGATAATGGAGCTCCTGCTTGGCTGAGAACGGCGGACGATGTGCAATCTATGAGTTTGGTTGGAGGGAATTTATTTATAACCAATAATGCAAGACAAATAGCTGCATTGTCAGCCCATAACGGTAAAATTAGTTGGGTTGGTAATTTGATCTCAATAAAAGATAGAAATACCAAAAAGCCTAAAACTGCTCTTTTTCAAGAGCCTTTTGTAAGCAAAACAAATACAGGATTTGCAGTGAATGTAATTGCCTCGAATGGTGAATTATATCAATTTAACACAAATGCTTCAGGTGATTTACCGGTAAATCCTAATATTATTAAAATAGATAATAACGAGAAATATCACTGGATTTCTTGCTGTACTGGTAAACTTCATTTGATTAGTAATAATCATGTAAAGTTTTAGATTAATATAAGATAATTTATATTAATTAGGGCTTTTGGTCTATAAACTCGTAATCTTCTTGTTGCAGAATATTACGAGTTCTAATCTTCTTGTATTTTTAGTCAACTTGTTGATGTTCTTAGCTTTAATTCTTTGAGGTAGGAAAACTTAGGCAAGGTTAAACATTTAATACCACTTTATCAATGAAATAAGCGGATTTTTATGCCTTCTTATTTAACTAGTAATAGGAAAATAGGCTCTTCAAATACTAATAGATTCATAATTATAGGGGCTTATACTTGCAACAAGATTACTAGTTTTGTTGTTCTAGGTGCTATTCGTTAATCATTCAAGTAGAATTATGGAATGTATGATAAATATTTGAATTTACTTATGAAAATTCAGGACTTGTACGGCTTTCTCTTTTTCAGAATCCGTAGCAAATTTTTTGATAGCTCTTTGTAGTTCGGTTATTGTTTCATGATGCATAGGAAGTTTATTATTCGGAATGTAACAGTTATCGTCATTACATGTGATGCTTTTGATTTTTACCCAACGTGGTTTTTGTAAATCATCTTTAACAAATTCAGTATCTGTTATGTTGAGTTCAGGAGTGTTTTGTAACATTACGACGTAATGTACTGCAATTGTGTGTAATATTGGGTTAGTATTTTTATCGCTGGATACGTTCAATAATTTCAGGTCTTTTTGTTGTATATCTATACCAATTTCTTCTTTTATTTCCCTTTGAGCAGTATCTTCTAGCGTGTTATCTGCCGTAATTAGTGTATTTGTAGATCCATTAATTCTACTGGCTCCTAGTGCGCGTAGACCAGTTAGATCTTCGTGTGGAAGATAAGATTCCATATATCCTTGTGGCTGAACTATTTTACCACGTTGTCCACCCAATGCCACACACAGTTCATTTTCTTTATCGTGGCCTAAAACTATTATTGCTGCCCCAGTGGCTACGCGTTGCCATTGGGAAATAATATACCGCTTACTATGAATATTTTGACTAGAAATTGATAGGTCTCCATGGGGAACGCGTGCAGCATCAATATGTTTCGATAAAGTTGCCCTTGCTTCTTCTTTGGATAAATTTTCCCATGAAGTATATTTTAAGACAAATGGTAAAAAGAAGCTTATATCAGCTGCATCCATTTGTTGCCATGCTGACTCATGTTGTAAAATTTTAGAAGAATTTTGTTTGCCCAAATAATAACCGATTAAACCCGCTAGGAGGGAAAGTAGTATTGGTAAAAAATATCTTAATATTTTCATAATACATCCAGCTTACGCCTAGGTACTGATTAGTAAATAAATGAAAGTTGTAAAGGTCTATATTAGCATTGGCTGGGATGGGAGGGATCGAACCTCCGACCTACGATACCAAAAACCGTTGCTCTACCGCTGAGCTACATCCCAATATAATACTTTAGGCGTTTATAGCAATAATCATGACTACAGTCAATATAATATTGTCTGTAGTCATGTGTTTATATACCGAGTTGGCTTTAATCAAGTTAGATTTCAAGGGCTGCTCTATATAAATCTAATATTGCTTCTTGTTCAGCCAAGGAGGCTTTATCTAATTTTTTTAGTTTGATGACTTGTTTCATTATTTTTGTATCAAAGCCGCTGGCTTTTGCTTCATCAAAAACTTGTTTAATATCATCTGCAATATCAGCTTTGTCGCTCTCTAGTCTTTCGATTCTACTGATATATTGTCTTAATTGCTCTGGTGCTATTACTTCGGTCATATGCTTAGATCTCTTTTTTACAATAGTATGATATTTTTTTATAAAGCAATTTTTCTAAAAAACTAGAAAAAACTTGTTTAACACAAACTTGAAATGTAACCTAAGGTTAAAATTTCTAATTTTTTGGTATTTTGTTCTTATGAATAGAGAGGGTAAGTTTTATGGTTGTTAGCAGTTTAGGGGTTATTTTAACGGTTCTTGTGGTTACTATTCATGTTCAGGCGTGTTATAAAATTATGAAATATAAAAAGGAAGTTGATGAAAAAAACATGCAATTAATGCAATTTTATTTAGATTCCAGATTTATGAACAAAGCGTTGGTTGATAGTTTAAAATTTTCACATTCAATCAATTTTTGTAAAGATTTAATAGAAAAAATTAAGGATTATTATCATCTAGAAGAAATAATAATAATTGATTCTGTAACTAATATTGTTGAAATAAATAAAAATATTAATAAAGACATAAATATTTTATTTACAAAAGAAGATATTGCACCAATATTGCATGAATTAATGGGGCATGAAGTTAAAGAGTTTAATATGAAAATTAAAGAGCAAGAATATGTATTGCATATATCTAAATTATCATCGATAGAGAAAAGCGATGGGGTAATAATTTGCGTTGAATTAGCCCCTTTCATTGTTGAATAAAAATGAAAAACTAGGCCTTGAAAATAGTATGAATTTGCTAAAAAATAGATTGTTTTATGATTAGTGGCGTTATATGTTTATAGCATTATTTTTACTATAAAAGTTGTGTGATGAAAGAAATAATAGGTCTGCCACTTGGCCAAGAAGTAACTTATAAATGCCAATATGATAGTAAATTACTAGTTGGTATTCCTAGGAATTTAGCTAGAGATGCAATAAATTTGCCAATAGAATTGCCTTTTAAAGGTTTTGACGTTTGGAATTGTTATGAGGTGTCTTGGCTCAATAATAAGGGTAAACCATGTGTAAAAATTTTGCAATTTATAGTCCCGGCTGAATCTAAATACCTTATTGAATCAAAATCAGTGAAATTATATTTAAATTCTTTGAATGGAACCAAGTTTAGTAACAAGCAGGAAGTTAATAAACTTATTCAACAAGATTTGAGTAACGTGTCTAAAAGCGAAGTAGTAGTCATTATTCGTGACCTTGAAGAATTATGCGCCGAACCAATGAGTTTATTTGATGGTGTTAACATTGATGGGCTGGATGTAGAGATTACCGATTATGATGTAAATGCAGATTTGCTTAACACATTAAATGCGGGTGAAGTGGTAGCTGAAACTTTGTATTCTAATTTATTAAAATCAAATTGTTTAATTACTAATCAACCTGATTGGGCTTCGGTGCAAATAAAATATCGTGGTAAACAAATTGAGCATAAATCGCTGTTGCGTTATATTGTATCTTTTCGTAATCATAATGAATTCCATGAGCAGTGTGTTGAACATATGTTTAATGATATTATGCAACAATGTGCCCCAGAGGAACTAACAATACATGCCAAATATACACGGCGAGGAGGGGTGGATATCAACCCTTATAGAACTAATTTAAGCTTAGAAGTCACAGATATAAGCAAAACACGAGATGTAAGGCAGTAAACTATTTGGTGAAGTTGTAGTTAATATTGTAGTATATAATACTTATACTTGCATGTTATTAATATTATAGAGGTTATGATGAGTTCTAAACCAAAGAGAGAAAAAGAGAGTATGTCCAAAGTTTTGGAAAATAATATCTTTGATTCAGATTGCGCAGATGATGTAAAGCATGTTGTGGATAACTTGATTAATACTACGCAGTCCAGTATGTGTGGTGCTTTACATAACACTAGTGATAGTGAAAATTTAGCGCATAAAATGGTTAAAAAACTCTCAACTAATATTAGCAATGTATTTGAACATAATGTGCAATTAGGACAAGGTGTTTTGCAATGTAAAACTGCCAGCGATGTTATTGATTTCCAGCGTGAATTATTTGAATGTAATTTCAAGCATAATATGAAATTATGCATGGATTTAGCGCATGATTTACAAAAAATAGTTCATCATAACGTTAAAAATTCAACACACTCTGTGAGTAAAAACGTTAAATGCTTGACTGATTAATTCCATCCCAGCGCTTTATCAAAGAAGTATCAACATCAAAAAGGTCTAGTACTCTTGCTAATGAATGTATAATAATTTCATTCAAACTTGATGGTTTGTTATAGAAAGCAGGTACTGGCGGACAAATAGCCACTCCAGCGCGACTTAGTTTAAGCATATTTTCTAGATGAATTGCGTGTAATGGTGTTTCTCTGGTCATTAAAACTAATTTTTTTTGTTCCTTCATAATAACACTAGCTGCGCGTGCGATTAAATTATCTTCGTAACCGTTAGCAATAGCAGATAATGTTTTCATACTGCAGGGAGCAACAATCATTCCATTGGTTACAAATGAGCCGCTAGAGATGCAAGCACCAATGTCCGAGGGGTTGTACGAATAGTCTGCCATGTTTTTGACGTCTTGCAGAGAATAATCGGTTTCTGTGGTGATTGTTAGATTAGCGGCTTTTGAAATGATTAAGTGTGATTCAATTTTTAATTCGTGTAATATATTCAATAATTTAATGCCATATATAGCCCCTGAACTGCCAGAGATACCAATAATTATTTTTTTAGAAATTTCTTTTTTATGCATTATGTAAAAAAATCTTTTAAAACAGTTTGTATTCTAATATTCTGTAAGTTAAGTAGGCAATGTATATTGCATACTTACTCTAAAACTAAAATCTTAAGGGTAAAATAAATGAAATCTCATATTGATTCTTTGAAGAAAAAACACACAGAGTTAGAACGTAGCATTAAATCCTCAAACGATAATCACCTCCCAGATACTACAATTAATAAGCTTAAAAAGCAAAAACTTTTATTAAAGGAGAAAATCACTAAGTTAGAAGAGCTATAACCAACATTGATTGAGATCTACTTCATCAATTTAACTTGCTGTTCAAGGCTTAAGTAGCGAGTCAAAAGTTATAATTTTTTATAATTGATGAAATTAGTGCTTGATTTTTTGGTGTAATTTTGTATTTTACTAAATAGCATAAATTAAGTGCCGTAATTAAGCGTTTGTTTAATTGATTGTTTAGGTTCTTGTTTTTAGAGCGGGTGTAGCTCAGGGGTAGAGCGCTACCTTGCCAAGGTCGAAGTCGAGAGTTCGAATCTCTTCACCCGCTCCATTTCAACAATAAGTGGTAAAACTTATGTTTAAAAAATTAGACTTCCCTGCAGTAATCGCATTAATTTTCTTACCTCTAACTTTGATTATACTTGGAACATTGTATTCGATTGACTATCAATTAGGTTGGTTGGAAGTATTATTATTTGTTTCTGGATATTATATATCTAATATCACAGTTGGTATCGGCCTGCACAGATTATGGTCGCATGATACTTACAAAACTAATAAATATGTAGAATTAATATTGGCAGTTCTGGCTGCTGGTACTTTGCAAGGTCCTGCATTATCTTGGGCATCGAATCATTTTAAACATCATACTTTTACAGATACCGAGAAAGATCCTCATACTCCTTTGAAATATGAAAATCGTGTAAAAGGCTTTTTTTGGTCGCATATGGGTTGGATGCTAGCAGGAAATGGTAGTTATAAATCCATAGATCGTATCACCATGGTGAAGCTTGGCAGGAATAAAATACTTAGATGGCAGCTTAAACATTATTGGTCTTTAGCGATTGCAATGAATACTATTATTCCTGCGATGGTAGGATATATTTTTGGTGGTACCGTGCTTGCAGCTTATGCTGGGTTTTTATTTATTGGACTTGGTAGAGCTCTGCAGCAGCAGGTAACATTTTTTGTAAATTCATTATGTCACTTTGTTGGTGAGCAGCCATATACTAAGGGTACGTCTGGTGACGTTTGGTGGCTTGCTATATTGTTATTAGGCGAGAACTGGCATAATTTTCATCACGCTTTTCCTTCGGATTACCGTAATGGTGCAAAATGGTATCAAATGGATGTGCATAAATGGATTATCTATCTTTTGAGTAAATGCGGTCTTGCTTGGGATTTAAAAAGAACAGCTAAAGTTAGGGTGGACGCTAAAATATCACAAACGATTGATCAAATTAATAATATGCGTAAAGAAAAATTAGAAGCAATGCAGCTCAAAGTAGACGAGCTTGTGACTCTATATCAAGAGAAGAAATTAGAGTTAGAAACTTCTTCTTTAGAGGCGAAGTCTCGGGTGAATAAATCTTTTACTAAGCTCCAGGATAATCTAAATAGTTTGGGCAATCAATTGAACGTACATCTTAGAAATTTTGATAATTCTTCGGATGAAATTATTAAAATTATCTCCAAAAAAGTTAGAAAAACCGAAATTTCTATGCAAAAAATCTACAAAGAGATAGAAAAGCATAAAACATTTGCCTAATGGCAATTAAATATGAGTAAAAGACTCACATTCCTTTGCTTAGGAGTGTGGGTTTTTTATGGTTTTACATTGACTTAGAATTGACTCCTATAAAATTAAATACTTCAAATTAGTCCTACGAGCTGCGGACAGTACCGAAAACATATAATACTGCGGGGGGGGGCGGCGGTGTCCATGACAAACCAGCTGGGTTTTGCGTTTACATTATAAAAACACTAACATTATTGCCAATTATGACAAAAATCACGTAGTTACGCTAAATCATCCTTGCTTTGATGTTTGATTATAAAAGGAACTTGTAGCATTACAAATACCAATGTGAGAGGAAGGGCACCGAAGACCTTAAAGCTTACCCAAGTGCTTTCATCAAGATTACGCCATACTAGTTCATTTAAGATAGCCATAACAAAGAAGAACCACATGAAGCGTAGGTTCAAAGTATACCAATGCTCGTTTCCTTGAAGCTTTATCGCATGTCCTAGCACATATTTTATTGCAGGATTCCATTTATAATTTGTAATAAAGAATACGCTTGCAAATAAGCAATAAAGTACGGTTGGTTTCATTTTAATAAAGATTGAATTGCCGCTAAATAATGTAAGGCTAGCGGAAATTAGTAGTAATGCGGTAGAAATCAAGTTTACTTTGTTAATTTTACGTTCGTAAATATATGTAATAGAAATAGCTATTACAGATGCAACTAGCATATATAAGGTGGCCTCTAGAATTCCTGACGTTTTATAACCTACAAAGAAGGCTACCAATGGACCAAATTCAGTGATAAATTTAAACATGTTTTTTACCAGTTAATCTCGATTGTAGTTTTATCATAAATATTGTCAGCGCAATAGTTGTGAAATAAAAGGCAATTTGCATGCCATTTGGGCGTGAATCATATCCAGTGATAATATTTAACAGTTTGCCAGTAATACTTTCATTGGAAACAAGCCAAGAAGTATCCCATAACTGTTCACTGTATATTTCAATAATTCCGGATGAGGTTAAAATACCCGCGGCTTCTGCAGATAAACCAGCTGCAATTAGCGTTAATAGTATTGTAGAAATTATAAAAATATATTTACCCGCATATGTAATCAGCCCTTTATATATTATAGTGCCAACTATTAAACCAGCTACGCCACCTATGCCAAAGCCTAAAAGATAACCATTGCTATCAATTGTTTCAGTTGATGCAATGCTATATACAAAGAGAATAATCTCTGCTCCTTCACGCAAGATTGCCATAGTAACAGCAAGTACTAACATAAATTTACTAGCGACCCCAGCTGCTATTTTATCAGATAATTTACTTAAATCTTTGCGTACCTTTTTAGTATATCCTTGCATCCATAACACTGTGCAACTGATAATTATCGCTGTTAGTAGTATAATTGCGGCATCAAAAATTTCATCTCCAAGTCCACCAAAACTATTAGTGATTGATCGCGTAAATAAAGCAAATATTGAAGCGCATACTACGCCCAGCATTGTACCCAAAATAATATATAGTTTAGAGTTATGTATGGGTTTGGTTGCAGCCATAATTACTCCCAGAAGAAAAGCAATCTCTAGACACTCTCGGAAAACTACTATAGCTATTTTAAACATTGTTTTCAGTCTCTTTGGTTATTATAATTTTGCCTTGCGCTGTTTCGGCATGAAAATCACCAAAAAATTTATACTCTCCTGGTTTTAAAGGCGCAAGTATAACTCGCGCCTTAGATTTACCTAGTACTATTTTTTCGCGTTTTAGATCAATGCTTTCGAATTCTTCAATAGTTGCATCCTGGTTATATACAGTTATACGGATTTTTTTGCCAGCAGGAAGTGTAAGAATTTCTGGTTCAAATTTATGATTTTTGATAATTAAGTCTACCTCCACAATATCACTATTAGCGTAAGTTATATGCGCTATACATATTACAAATAAAAATAGTTGTGCAGTAATAAATTTTTTCATTTTCCGTATAATTAACTACAATTAAGAAACTGTAATAGTACAATAAATATGCAAGAATCACAATAGCCTGCAAAGGCTTAGTGTGAAAGTTTAATAATAGTTATAGCATAAATTAGTATAATAGTTGATGCAACGCATAACATCAGTGCATAGTTTTTGTGTTTTTGTTTCTTTGATAGTTTTTTCATAGCAATATCATTTTATACTGTAATTAGTTATTACTGCATTGTAGCGAAAAATGTATAAAGTTGCAAAATTTTTTAAAATTGCCATGTAAGCAAAAATAGTGTATGATTTCACCATATTTATGCAAATCCTAAGGAAAATTAATGAAATCATCTATACGTAATATTGCGATCATCGCTCACGTTGATCATGGGAAAACCACACTAATTGATAACATGTTAAAGCAAAGCGGCTTGTTTCGTGAAAATCAGGCTGTTGAAGAACGTGCTATGGATTCAAACGACCTTGAGAAAGAACGTGGCATTACGATTTTAGCAAAATGTACTTCAGTAATGTGGAAAGATACTAAGGTTAACATTATAGATACCCCTGGTCACGCAGATTTTGGCGGTGAAGTAGAGCGTATTTTAAGTATGGTTGATGGAGTTGTGTTGCTTGTTGATGCTGCCGAAGGCCCAATGCCACAAACTAAATTTGTGCTTGGTAAGGCTTTGAAACTTGGCTTAAAACCAATAGTAGTTATTAATAAAATTGATCGTTCTGACGCTAGATCAGATGAAGTACTTGACGAAATTTTTGATTTGTTTGTATCTTTAGATGCTACTGACGCGCAATTAGATTTTCCAGTTATTTATGCATCAGGTAGAAGTGGTTGGGCTGTTAATGACCTTAATGACCCAAGAGAAAATCTTGATGCATTATTTGATATGGTATTAGCGCATGTGGAAAAGCCTAAATCAGATATAGAAGCGCCGTTTTCTATGATTGTTACCACTAGAGAATATGATTCATATTTAGGACGTATTTTGACGGGTAGAATTGAATCTGGTGTAGCAAAGATCAATATGCCTATTAAAGTTATGTCTCGTGATGGCAAAATAGTTGAGTCTGGTCGTATATCGAAAATGCTTACCTTTAAAGGCCTAGAAAGACTTCCTGTAGAGGAAGCAGTAGCTGGAGATATTATCGCACTAGCCGGTCTAGAAAAGGCAAACGTTGCTGACACTATTGCCGCGCCGGAGGTAGAAATCCCACTAGAAGCACAGCCAATAGATCCACCAACGTTATCTATGACATTTTCTATTAATAACTCACCTCTAGCTGGTCGTGAAGGTGACAAGCTAACATCACGAGTATTACGTGCTAGGTTGATGCGTGAAGTTGAAGGTAACGTGGCAATCAAAATTACAGAAACAGATAAAACTGATGCTTTTAACGTGGCTGGTCGCGGCGAGTTACAGTTAGGAGTCTTGATTGAAACTATGAGACGTGAAGGTTTTGAATTATCTATCAGTAGACCTTCTGTGTTATTTAAAAATGATCCTGACAGCGGCGCAAAACTAGAGCCAATGGAAGAAGTGCAAATCGATGTTGATTCTGAATATGTAGGTACTGTTGTTGAGTCAATGAATTTACGTAAAGCGCAAATGAAGGATATGCGTGAAACAGGTGCGGGCAAAACACGTCTATTGTTCATTGCGCCGTCTAGAGGCTTGATTGGTTACCATGGTCCATTTTTAACAGAAACACGTGGCACAGGCGTTATGAGTCGTATATTCCACTCATATGGCCCGTATACTGGTAAAATTGACGGTAGAAGAAATGGCGTTTTGATTTCAATGGAAGATGGTAAAGCAGTGGCATATGCCTTATGGAATCTAGAAGATAGAGGAGATATGTTTATAGGCACTGGTGTATCTTTATATAAAGGTATGATCATTGGTGAACATAATCGTGATAATGATTTGGAAATTAATCCAGTAAAAGCTAAGCAATTATCTAATGTGCGTGCAAGTGGTAAGGATGAAGCGATTAAATTATCACCACCAAGACTAATGTCTTTAGAGCAAGCATTAGCTTATATTCAAGATGATGAATTGGTAGAAGTAACACCACAATCTATTCGCCTGCGTAAAATGTATCTAGATCCAAACGAGCGTAAAAAAATGTCTAGACAGGCATAATCTTTTTGCAATATGATTCGTACAAGTTTGAGTCAGTAATAATTTAAAAGTCGTTCAGTGTTTAGAGCTGGACGACTTTTTTATTAATATCACAGCAATACTACCTGCCATAGTGGTTTTACTATACTGAACAAAGATCTGTATTAATCATGTCAAGGCAATTGGAGACAAACCTGCTCAAGGGTGTTGCCTAAAATTAAAGATTATTGCCTTTTTATACACTCTCTTCGGTAACTTCACGGTGCCCAAAATATTATTTCTATAAGTCTTGTTAGTGTCAACCAAGTAGTTTCAATAGAGGGTTCTGTCGCAAAATTTTCACATTAGAAAAAAATAAAAATAACTGGTATTGAATTTAGCGATAAATTGGTTAATGTAGCGCTCATATACTATAAATAAGAGAAGATACAGTGATCAGTTTTAAAGGCAGTCATTTTCCAAAAGAAGTAATCATGCAATCCATTCGCTGTTACACATCCTATTCTTTGAGTTATAGAGATGTGGAGGAATTATTGGAAGAAAGGGGGGGGATTAGATCACGCAACGGTCAATAGATGGGTAGTAAAATATTCGCCATTATTAGAGTTAAAATTTCGCAAACACAAGAAGAAACTAGGTTCAAGCTGGCGTATGGACGAGACCTATATTAAAATCAAGGGTCGTTGGGTATATTACTATCGGGCTGTGGATACGGATAATCAGACTATTGACTTCTATTTATCAGAGAAACGAGATACTGAAGCAGCGCGTAGCTTTTTCACCAAAGCCATAGGTAGTAAAGGTCTACCGGATAAGGTTAACATCGATAAAAGCGGAGCTAATTTAGCTGGATTACAAGCCATTAACCAAGGCTTACCAGAAGATCACAGAATCATGGTTAGGCAGATCAAATATCTCAACAATCTAATTGAACAAGAGCATCGACCTATCAAGCGGATTACCAGACCAATGCTTGGGTTCAAAGCATTTACCAGCGCGGTTGCAACACTTGCTGGGATTGAGTTACAAAGAATGTTAAAAAAGGGACAAGGTATTTTGAACTCCGACCTACCAGCTTGGAAACAATTTTATGCCCTCGCTGGATAATTACGTCTAAAATGAGGTCACCCCTCAACCCTTTGAAAATTTTGCGACAGAACCCAATAGAGTGCTAATATTGGGAGTGCATTATAAATAATACACAAAATTCTTTCTACATAACCTGTATATTGTATAGCTAACCACCACGCTAAGGATAGCCAATAAGGCTAAAGTAACTGTTTGATGCATGCTAGGAATTTGATTGTTATATATTATGGTTATAATAGGTCTAATTAGAATGTAAAAAGGGTTAAATTCAAATAAAAACCTTTTATCTTCTGGTATCATTTCTATCGGGTATACAATGGGTGTAAGCCAGAATGATATATTTAATGTTAAGTTTACAAATTCTCCAACATCCCTAATGTAAGGTGTCAAAAAAGCTAAGGCTATGGATAGAGAAGCTAAAATTATTATGATAGCTCCCAAATATAAAGGAAAAAACACTATAGATATTCCAATTGTATGCGTAGTAAATAGTAATATAAAAATATACATAATAGAAAAAGAAACTAAGTAGGTATATAAATTACGTAATACTTCTGCAATTGGAAAGATGGTTTTTGATATCATGCATCTTTTTATGGTGTCAGCTTGAGTAATTAATGTATTGGATGCACTAATTAGAGATGATGAGATAAACCCCCATAAAACTACACCACATATTAGGTATACTACATAATTTTCTACTGGAAAACGCATGATTGTGGAAAAAACTATTGCATAAATTATAACTTGCGTCGATGGTTGAATAATTGTCCATAACACACCTAGAAATGAATCTCTATATTGGCGAGTTATTGCATTATTGGCTATAATCAAAGCTGTTAAAAGGTAGTATTTATCAAAGAGTTTGCTAATTTCGGCTATTCTCATATTTCTAAACTCCCCCCAAATGCAAGATTTCTTTTTGGTATTTTTTTACCATCTCATTTGTCTCACCAGAAGCAATAATTTCTCCATGGTGCATGATAAAACATTTATTACATAATTCGATAATTTCATTTATAGAATGAGAAACAAAGATAGCAATTTGAACCTCATTCCATTTTTGCTTCATGATTTTATATGATTTTTCAATAAAGCCAGCATCACCTGCAGCAAAAATTTCATCTAATAGTAGTATATCTGGTTGCTGAAAAATTGCGGATGAAAAGGCTAGCCTTGAAACCATGCCAGAGGAATATGTTTTTAAGGGTAAATCAATTTTTTCTTCTAGCTCTGAGAATTCTATTATTTTTTTTTCAATTTCCTTAGAATATTCAGATAATTTACCTCTGTAGGCATAGCTTATTTTTATGTTACTTCTACCAGTTAATTCAGTATCAAAACCAGCTCCCATTTCAATTAGGGGGGCAATTTTTCCTACAACTTCTAGCCTTCCTGCATGAATTGGATAGTTTCCAGAAATAACCTTTAACAAAGATGATTTGCCGCTACCATTTGAACCTAATATACCAATTCTATCGCCTTTATGAGCTTCAAAATTTACATTTTTTAATATAGGGATTTTTGCTGAAATCGCGCTCTTTCTAGTCAGAATCATTTGTCTTATAGTGGAAGACCTTGCATGAGTATCTATTCCATCCACGGAAACGTTTTCTAAGATAATTTTAGCAGTCATATGTAATATAACAATAATTTTGCGATTCAATGCATTATACACAAATTTAGACTTATAACAACCAGCAATTCCAGAGGAGATGGAGGTTATTTTGAATTGTTATTGGCTATATAAGAGTTATAAAATGCAGCACATATATAAGATGGCTGTAGCACAACTCTGTTAGACAGAGTTGTGCTTTTAGAGAAATAACCATAAAAATTGATTTTGCACAATATCTGAATCGTTAGTATCACCAGCTGGGTTTATGTCACTATCATCTTGCGTAGTGCTAAATGACCAATCATAAGTAAATCTTATAGCATCAGTTATAGCATTAATATGCTCTGTGCCCAATTCTTCTTCGACCGTCCTTGGCTTCAAGTAATTACCTGTAGTTCCATCAGTGGCGGCAAGTGCTATTGTTGCGCCAATACCTTGAGCTACGTTAAGTTCAAAGTCTGCTGCTACTCCAGTGTAAATACCACCGGTTGCAACTGTAGCTAGAGATAATATTATGGGAGTATTACTTTTGTTACAGTTAATGCTGCAGCAGGGGTTCTTTGAATAGAAGTAGAATTATAATAATTTTTGGTGCTGCGTAAGTATAGCGTAAATTTTTCTAAATCAATATGTATAATTTATTTAGAAAACTAAAGTAAGTTATCAGTAGTAATTCGGGTTTTATCTTGAGTGCTTTGAATATATTGCCACAATTTTTAATCGTCATTTTTAAATATACGCAAGCAAAGCAGACAACCATAACATATATTTTATTTGTGTAACAAACGATCTATAGAATATCTTCCTGGGCCATAGAAAATTATCGTTCCTAGCAATAGAGCCCAATATAAATGTTCAGTGAGATCTAAATAAGTAAATTGTATCACCGCGGTCATACATAATAATGGTATAGCTGCTAACCTGGTCATAAAACCAACTAGCAAAAATATTGGCATTGATAACTCAATGCCTGTAGCCATTATTGCTGCAATATCAACCGGTATTATTGGAACAGCGTACTCATATTTAAATAAGTAGATAGTTGACTTCCAGCTGGATATTTTATTTAAACCAGAATACCAGAATATCCTAGCTATCCAAATGCGCATAAATAATACGATTAATGGGAATAAATAATCATTTGCAAATTTTACTGTAGCAAAATACATTATCCCAATATAGCTATTATGTATGCGTTGAATCATCCTAATACTCTTGAATTTTAATTATCATCTGTTTGCTAATCATCAAGTTAATTAGCGCCTGTATCTCAACCACTAACTCTTTTTCTGTAAATACATCCATAGCAGTACAAACAATATTACCGTTACTAAGGCTCTGCAAGAAATTCCATGGTTTTGCTTCTAAGAACAAGGTTTCAGTTTTTCCTGATGTCCTACAAACAACTAAAAAACACTCTTGTTTTTGCAAAGAAAGCTCTGTGGAACCAGGATCATCCAATAAGGATTGGATATTCATTAACGGATACTCAGATTGCAAAAAGTAAATAGAAGCATTCAATAATATCTGACAAGACTCAATACCAGATTCAAAATAACCTTGTAACTGCTCTATACCCAATGGCTTCTGCATAATCGCTCCGTAGCTCTTGGCTCTAAGCAATTCAAGGCGTGCAAAATCTGGTAAATATTGTAAATGCTTGGTAGATGGGAAATTTGCTAAGAATTTTGGAAAATTTTCTCCAAAATTCTCCATTTCAGAACGACTGGTTAAATTAACATAATCATGACTATAAGCTAGAGCCACCCCATATGCGCAATCCTCACCAAGCAAACGCCAAATTCCTGGATAGGTAATACGTAAACTCGAAGTAAAATTGTTAAATATAGTATCACGGTGTATGGCAAGCCGATCGCTGGTCGTTATATCACCATTTACTTTAATAAAAGGTAAATGCTCTTCTTTTCCCAAAATAGAAGTTTGCAACTTATTTTGAAGCGCTCCCAAGCTATGCATGCATCACCTCTGAAATCTGGTCCATACATAATTCAATCTTTTGCGCTTCTTCCAATAGAATTTCTAACTCTGGTATATCAACATCCCATTCAACCATAGTCGGTACTTTACCAAACCTCAATAAGGCTTTTCTATACAGCTCCCATACCGCGTCACATACACGCGTATCATGCGAATCAAGATATAGCGAGCCTTTGTCTAAAATGGGCTTTACTGAATGCCCAGAAACGTGCATTTCTTTTACTGTATGTATATTAATATCATTAATATACTGTTCAGCTGACCAGCCATTATTTAATCCAGATATGTATACATTATTCACATCAAGTATTATTCCAGCACCTGTTTTTTCTGATAAAATATTTAAAAATTCTGTTTCTGAATAAGTAGAATCAACAAACTCAAAATAAGTTGAAGGATTCTCTAATAAAATTTGTTGTTTAAATCTATCCTGTGCAATAGAAATATTCCGTATAAATATCTCTAGCGCTTCCTTGTTAAAAGGCGTGGGTAACAAATCAGGTAAGAATATATCTTTCGTCGTATTCCAAGATAAATGATCTGATACCATAAATGGGTCTAGTGCATCTATTAAATCTTTTACTTGTCTAAGATGTACCTCGTCTAGACCATCTGCGGATCCAAGAGACATGCCAATACCATGCAAACTTACGGGATAATTTTGACGAATTTCTAATAATTTTGCAAAAGCTGGACCGCCACGTGTTAGATAATTCTCGCTATGCACTTTAAGGTGGACCCTATGTGTTGGACAGGATAGTAGCAAGATTAAGATATAATTTTCTATTG
>Ga0105051_10002714_pt1 | contig 22236 bp, 24 predicted proteins | sample FRY02_FD_78383 | JGI IMG/M metagenome (GOLD analysis project Ga0105051, IMG submission 78383) | Freshwater microbial communities from Lake Fryxell liftoff mats and glacier meltwater in Antarctica - FRY-02 (megahit assembly) | ecosystem: Environmental > Aquatic > Freshwater > Ice > Glacier... | reverse complement strand
TTTCATGGTCGAATCGTACCATGAACCCGACTGCTTACACCAAGTCTGAGGCCACGCTAAACTTATTGCAAATCCAGTATACATTATAAACGCTTTAATTCAATTTTGTCGTTTTTTCCATCTTTTAGGTCATGATATAGAAAGTAAGTACCCTGATTATCTAATCTAAACTGGGAGATACTTAATGTCTGTAGATCATTCTCTCTTTTCATTAAAATATCGTTTTCAGAGTCTGAACTATGATTCCCTAAATGAAATTTTAATACATCAAAACCAGCCTCTTCGCTGCGCTTGCCTAGCCAATTTTCAAACCATTTGGTTCTAAGTTTCCGGTTCTCTTCTGAATAGAGTGTTACAGATGACCATATCTTGGGAATACTTGTATTCAAATCATGGATATGTTTTAGTTTGCCATCCCAAACAAGTTCTTTGAATTGAAGACCATCCTGATAATTGAGTAAGAGTAAGGTAAATGGTTCGATACCATTTAAGTTCAAATTCTTCAAAAAATCTCCATGTGAAGAAAAATTAAAACTTTCCAATAGAATGGTTCCCCTACTTTTTTTATAGGCTAATTCTTTTTTATGATTTTCAAAACCCCCATTAAGTAAGCAGGAAATTTGTTTATTTGAGCTCATTGCTATCCAGGTTCCACCAGCTAATTCATCTTTAGGGTAAACAATGGTATTTCCCAATTGCTTATAAAGCATAGGTTTAAGGGTAGGCCGAAATATTTTCTCGTCTCTGCTTGCAGTTAAAATAAAACCCTCTTTTAAGGGAATAAAGGTGACTGTACACATTATCTATTGCGATTTAATAGCTTTAGAAATTCACCAATCTATTCATTCAATATTCAATAGAATCCAATGAATTTTTGTATTTTATTGTTGACTGTGCAACTCCCCAATTAATACTTATTAAATGATCTAGACCCTGTTCTATAAATCCTATTTTAATTAGGGCCTGATGATGAATACTGTGTTCTAAACAATATGCTAATTCCCGGTTTACTGAAGTCTTCATTGTTTTGTATTGTTCATCATGAGACGAAAAGTTTCCAGATAGCTCAAGTTTTACATCAGTGCTAATCAATGTAATTTTGCTAGAAATTTCATCTATAAACTGCTTTGCATATTCAGGGTTGCTTTCAATATTCATATTCCGAGCTCTCTGATCATAATTAACAATTCCCCTATCAAGGCCATTAAGCAGACAAAAATAAAACTCTAAAATATGACGAATATGCTGCCCTACAGAAGCATTTGAAAGAGTTTTCGATTTATAAATATATTGTTCTGCATTAATCAGAGAAATTGCCTTTTTAATTTCTTCCAAATTTTCTTTACAGTTATTTATCATTTTGCATTAACAATTATAATTTTAGTTAGGTTCTCATTTGTTATTGGATCCTCAAGATGTAGTTCAACTTTTGGAATTTTAGGGAACCAAAATGTTCCACCGTCTAAATGAATATATATCTTTTTTACAATCAACTCTTTATTATTAAAAGCTGTAAATACTTTGAAGAGTCCATCTTTATCCTTTTTAATATGGAAATTCCTTTTTTTGTAAGATACGAACTGAAATATCGTTTCGTATTTATTAATTGTAATATAATTCAAACCATAAGCATACGTTTTTTGAATCCAAGATAAAGGAATAATCTTTCCATTTTCAGTATGCCTAATCCAATAAATTATCATTGGACTTTTTGTTGCTATTTGGTTCGAATCAGTAACATTCAAATCATAAAATATTTGATTTGCATCTTTGCTTCGTTCAATTATAAATAAATGATGTTTATTACTTCCTAAAACCTTGTCTTTAAATATTGCAGGAATAAAAAACAAGGGTATAAATATTAAAACAACAAATATTTTATAACTCATATATCAATATTTTAAATTACTAAAAGGGCATCATCAAAAGCTTTGATGATTAAAATAAACATTCTAAATTGTTTTTAATGTTTATTTTAATCATGTCAGATTCTTTCTTAATGTTTTAATAAATTTATTAGATCTTATATTAATACTCCGCCTCAACTGTAACTTCTACAGTTTTTGCAATGTTTGTTGATGGCTTGCCTTTTTCAAAAGCGATATTATAACTTGCAAGGGGAATATTGAATTTACTCTTTACCATTAAATTCTTTCCATTAACTGTAATGTTTACTTTTTCGTTAAACGGATTCGCCTTCCCATTAATAGTCATCTCACCTGCTATCATTGCATTGTAGTTTCCATTTTTCTCGAAATTGATTTCAGTTAGGTTTACAATTTTGGCAATCAGCTTTGCTTTTGGATTCTTTTGGGTGTCTAAAAAATTTTCTGAGTTAAAATGCTTTTGCATTAATGCCTTTTCAAATTCAAAGCTTTGCATGGAGACTGAAAATACGATATCCCCAGATTGGGTATCGAAAGTACTTGCCGATTTATAGTTATGAGCCTCAATATCCTCAGCTGCTGTGGTGCTAAAGAATTTGATGTGAGTTTTGCTACTTGTTAATTTATTTAATGCCGGGCAAAGGCTGATGTTGCAAGTGTTACCACTAATAAAATCGCTGTTATTACTTTTCTTTTCATTTTGTTTGATTGTTATTTGTTTATAAAATTGTTTACTTGTTTGTTACTAGGTCACATTTTTCCACTATTACATCTTCATACATGTCTAAGTCAGGATCGAATGATGCACCTGAGCGAATCACCCCTTTAATAATAATTTCATCCCCTATTTTAAGATTTGAAGCATTAGCATTTGTCTCCCTTGAAAATGTACAACTAACACCTGCCGAGTCTGATTGGGATTTTAATAAGACAACCTTGTTACCATTAAAGTCCTCAGAGATTTTATTGATAATTCCACTGATCTCAATAATTTTCGATTCACCTTCTTTATCTAAATACTTTTCATTTGCTTTTTCAGGATCAGCTAGGTACTCGCTTACAATTTGAGTTGAGCTAAGTGTGAAATCGGTTCCAGATGCCTGAACATCTCTATGTGGCATATTGAACATATAATAGACTATGCTACCACCTATTACTACTATTAGCCCAACAGATAAAAGTGCAATCTTTACAATTTTTCGTCTCTTCATAATCGGATCAAGTTTTGTTATTTAGACGCAACTTTTTTTATTACCTGACAAAAAATCAAAAAGTATTTTCCGAATTAGTAATTTCTTGCGCAAAGCTGGATTATAAAATATTCAGCTAAAGGAATGATGGCAACTTATTTGATTTTTTTTACAGCGACACCGCCTATTTCAATAAATTTTCTTGGTTTTATATAACCGGCTGTATATAAAATGGGGTTGCCGTTTTTATTTAAATAAATTAGAGTTGGGTAGCCTCTGATTTGATATTTGGCTGCTAAAACAGCACCATCACCTTCTTCTCCATTTAATGAAACATTAATAAAAGTACGATTGTAGAAATCAGCTGACTTTTGATTAGAGAACGTATTCATTTTCATCAACTTACATGATACACACCAGCTTGCGTATATATCCAAAAAAATAGGTTTGTTTTCTTTTCTTGCTTTCTGAATAGATTCTTTCCAGGATCCTTTAAAAAAGACAATCCCTTTCTGATTTGTAGCCTCTGCTTCTTGTGCTTTGGATAAAGTAATTTGCAGGAGCAGAGTTAGTATGAGAATAATATGTTTCAGAGCAGTTTTTTTATACTAATGAAGGTTTTTTATGATTTTTTCTTTCAATGCTTCATTTTTTATTAGAGGAGCGCTCTCCGAATTATATATTAGTTCATGTAGTAAATCATCTATAATTAAGCTTTGTTTCTTGTAATATAAGCACACAACACACATTCTATTATGAATTTTTAACTGTAAGTTTTCTTTAACTGAAAGACCAATTAGTGATTTTTTTTCAATTAAGGATGTTGCTTTTTTACATGAAAGCATTAACATATTCGCTATCCTTCCCATTACATTATTTTCTAAACCTATTAATATCTAAGCATTTTCTGAGCTGTAATTTTGCTCTGTGTAAAATCTGCCAAAAATTAGATGCTGTAATTTCCAATTCCTGACAAATTACTTCACCTTTCTTTTCTTCTAAGTATTTTAATTGCAAAGCTGCATTCCATTTGGCTGGAAGGTTCTTCATACAACTCTCTAAAACACTTTTAAATTCATGGTCATCTAGTAGATGTATTTCCTCATCTGGCCAATTTCGAGGAATCTCTTCTTTTAACCACCCATCATCTTTATTGAAAAAAATATTCATTATTTTTTCACTATAATCATCCTTTCTATTAGATAAAACCGGATTGCGATAAATCTTTCTGAAATGTTTTGCGATCTTATTATTTAATATGGCAAATAGCCAGGTCTTTGGATCACTTTTACCTTCAAATTGTTAAATTGACTTAAAGGCTGATAAAAATCTGTCCTGAACTAAATCTTCAGAGCTTTCTTTATCACCGGTTTTATAAAAAACCCATGAATACATTTTATCAGAATATAAAGCTACCCAAGTCTTTAACGTTTCCTCACCGCTTGAAAAGCTCATATTTTTGTTTCAAATGCAATTTTATTTATTAAAACTCTTAAGAAACTAAAATAGTTTATCTTTTCAAATTATCTAAAATACATAATTGGTATTTTTAATAATGAGGCTTATTAACTGGGGAATGTTAAGAAGCATCCTGAAGTTATAAAAATCATAAACCCCTTCCAGTAATCTGGAACGGGGCTTTTTGATTCTCACTAAACTAATTACTCTTTAACCAACTGTTTTACATACGACACTTTATTCTGGTTTATAGAAATATAATATATTCCATTTTCAGGTAATGATATCTGCTTCATGTAAGAACCATTAAAATTGGCAACCTCATCCGTAAATATTTGCTTCATATCGCTATTCAGAATCCTTACTCTTATGGGGCCTTTGCTATCTAAATTGAACGAGATTCCAATCTTACCATTTGAAAAATTAGGGAATAAAGTCATATCCTTTATATCCAAGAGCTTGTCGGCATTCTCAATACCAATTATGGTTTTCAGCTGATCTTCTTCTGCATCACTCAGACGGATATTCATCCTGCTGGATATTCCGTTCTTATCAGTAGAATTATAACTAAATGAAGAGGAATTATTCCTGTTCCTCATGCCGGTAAATTCGCTTCTTTCAAATTCAAATGCCATAGGTGGAGCCGGGTGCATTGGCATCCCTGGAGGACGGGGTGCCCGTGGTGGTGTCATATTACGGTGCATAGTGATTATCCTTTTTCTTAAATTACTATCCAATCCATTCATTTGAAACCTGAACTCTTTCATAAGAGTATCAGTATTCAAGTCAAATGACATACTGTCGCCTTTAAACTTAAATACATGAAATCCATCCGGCATTTTATTATTGAGATTAAATTCAAACTCTCCCATTTCGTTATTGTCCCAATGCAAGACATGCGGGACGTCACCTTTGCGGCTAATGATGATCTCTTGTTTATTTCCAGATCCAGGTTTAACAATTATTCGTTTTTCATTCCGCCCACCCGAGCCTTTCATCCCACTTTCCATATCCTTGAACTGTTGCCTTAAACGAATTCTTTCTTGCTGATCTGCAGCGCTTAATTTTTTACCATTGATTATTGTGTCCCCATTTTTAATAATTATGCTTTGGCTGATCCTTTTTTCTTCCTGTGCCTTCACAGAAGTACCTGAGCTTAAAACGATTAGAGTAATAAATCCCATTAACATTAGGTGTGGATTGAGCATGAACCTTTTCATATTTGCTTTGTTTTAAATTTAGTTTTTAAAATGTTGCTATTTAAGCGAGCCGGTTTGCTGAATCAAATGTAAATAGCTGATTGAGTGGATTATGTTAATGCTTTGTTAAAATATGTTAAAACTATATTGACAAAGAGTGTGTTGTGTATTTTTGTTTCAGGATGAAGAGTAAAAGCATCAGTTTAATAATTGGATTAATGGCCATCGCCTTGTTAGGAGTAATGGGAATGCAATGGTATTTTTTCAGGCAGTCTTACCAACTTCAATCACGCTTGTTTGATCAATCCGTGCATGAAGCATTGAACAATGTGATTGAACGGCTTGCCAAAATAGATGCTAATAATTTTCTTGAAAAGAAGGCAGAGTTTATCAGTCTTCCTGCACCTGTAATTATTGAAAGGACACCAGTATATGTGACTGCCCCTATAAAACCTGTCAGGATAAAGCGAAGGATACCAAGGATGTCTGACGAAAATTATATGCTGGTTCAGCAAAGAAAGGCGGATAGTATATTTATGATTAGGGACAGTCTGATGAGAGCCAGATATCCAAATGTTCTTTCATTTAATGATGCAGTTTCAGCGTCTGAGCTAAAAGATCTTCAATATAACCTGCGAGTAGATGTCTTTCAGGTGGAGGATGCATTTGGTCAGATCCATGAGCAAACGCGAAGAACTATTTCCAAAGCAACAAAAGACCACCCTCAAATTAATGCTGTAATAAATGGAACCGCCTTGGGTATATTGCCTGATTCTGTGACTCAATATATCGTATTTGACCCAGTTGAGGGAGCATTTCTGCGCACCATTCCAAGACCAAGATTAAGAAATCTACCTCGTCCGCCTGAAGCACCGGATGCAGAACAGGATAATAAGGTACAAAAAGTGAAACAATATTTTGCCAAGGAAAACAAAGAGGATGTATTTAAAGATCTTTATCAGGAATACAGGGAGGTTGATGTTCCATTAAATAAACGTGTTCACCCGCAGGCACTAGACTCCATGCTCAGAGCAGAGTTACGTAATCTCTCAATTTTGAGTAATTATGAATACAAAGTAACTTCAGCAAAGAGGGACTCACTAATTTTTACAAGAGCTTCCAACCAAACAAAATTCCTGCCTTATAATAGCTATGAAACTCCGCTCTTTCCAAAAGACATGATTAGAGATTCAGGAATGCTGACTATTACCTTCCCAAATAAGAACTCCATCATTCTTTCTAACATGACAGCCATGATGGGTTTGTCGGGTGGATTATTGCTGATACTAATTTTTAGCTTCGGATACACCATTCATTCTATTCTGATGCAAAAGAAAATTTCAGAAATGAAGACTGATTTTATCAATAATATGACCCATGAGTTTAAAACTCCCGTAGCTACCATTATGATTGCAAGCGAGGCTCTGAAAGATCCGGAACTGACAAGTGATAAAAGTCGGATTGAACGTTTAGCAAATATCATTTATGATGAAAATGTTCGTCTTGGAAGTCATATTGAACGCGTACTAAATATTGCAAAAATTGATAAAGGTAATCTGAAACTTGAACACAAGGATGTGGATATGAACGATCTTCTCTCAGCGATAGTAGATAGTATGTCCCTCCAGCTTCAAAAGAGGAATGCCAGCATTGAACTTGATCTGAAAGCTAGGTATTCTATAGTTAGTGGTGATGAACTACATCTGTCAAATGTGATCTTTAACCTGCTTGATAATGCGAATAAATATAGTCCGGAAAATCCTCAGATTAAGATTAGCACCTACATCTCAGGTAAAAACCTCATTATTCAGGTTGCTGATAAAGGGATAGGAATGAGCAAAGATCAATTTTCAAAGATATTTGACCAGTTTTACCGGATTCCAACCGGAAATTTGCATGATGTTAAAGGTTTTGGTTTGGGTTTAAGCTATGTGAATAACATTGTTAAACGGTTGAATGGAGCTATACGTGTGAAGAGTGAAAAAGATCTTGGATCAGAATTTGAGATAAGTATTCCTTTAAAACCTACGGCATGAAGGAGCAGATTTAATAAAAAAATAATTTTCCTTTTTTGGGATCCTTGATATGAAAAAAATATTATTAGCCGAAGACGACCCGAATCTGGGTATGCTTTTACAGGATTATTTACAATTAAAAGGAAAGTTTGAAGTTGTACTTTGTCAGGATGGAGATGAAGCTCTTAAAGCGTTCAATAATGACCATTTTGACATGTGTATCTTCGATGTGATGATGCCCAAAAAGGATGGTTTTACTTTAGGTAAAGACATCCGCCGTATTAACCCTAAAGTCCCGATCATTTTTGCAACAGCTAAGACCATGATTGAGGATAAAGCTGAGGCCTATAATTTAGGTGGAGATGATTATATCACAAAACCATTCCGTATTGAGGAATTACTTTTGAGAATCAATGCTTTACTTAGGCGGGTATCAGATCCTGAAAAGATAGATGCATCAGATTTACCATCAAAATTTGAAATTGGCACCTATAAGTTTGACTATACTGCTCAATTGATCACAAATAGCGATTCTCAACAAAAGTTATCAACTAAAGAAGCAGAATTACTCAGGCTTTTATGTCTTAAAAAAAATGAGGTTCTGACCCGCGAAGAGGCATTGATCTCCATCTGGCATGATGATAACTATTTCAATGGCAGGAGTATGGATGTTTTCCTAAGCAAACTCCGTAAGTACCTTAAAGAAGACCCGAAGGTTGAGATTATTAATGTGCACGGAAAGGGATATAAGTTATTGGTTAGCTGAATTTTAGGCTAACAATAAATTTTTGTTTTTTTATATCTTTAGATAAACCGTCATTTATAAAATTTCCCTCAGTGCAGACTTTTGTCCGATCTATTAGGATCGTTCTGTTTCGGTTCCCGCTTGAAATTGGTTTTGTTCTACTTGGGACTTTGGCGGCAACGGTTTTGATTGAAATAAGTGATCTAAAAGTAGCTGCAGAGAACTTTTTCCTGAGGTTGATCATGATTGCTAACCTAGGTCTTGTGTTATCCTTTTCACTCAGTCTTTTTTCAGAAAGTAGTTCTTTTTCTTTCCTAAAAAAAATGCTGTTCAGGTTTTTGATCATACTTATTACTCTTGCTTTATTCTTTTTAATCGACCCCTTAAAACGTGAGACAGATTATTTCAGATTTATTTTACTGGCACTGGCGTTCCATCTCTTAGTTTCTTTTGCTGCTTATTTTGGGAAAGGTCATTTGAATGCCTTCTTGCAATTCAATAAAACCATTTTTCTTCGTTTTTTAATAGGTGTACTCTACAGTGCAGTACTTTTTCTTGGTCTTGCAGCTGCAATTGGATCTATGAATTTCCTGTTCAATTTCAAGTTTGACTGGGATACCTTTGCCATAGTTTGGGTCTGGATTGTAGGCATCTTTCAAACCGTATTTTTCCTGTCGGGAGTGCCTGTAAATTTGAACGAATTGGAGGAGGATAAAACTTATCCCGGCTGACTTAAAATCTTCACCCAGTTTGTACTTATCCCCTTAGCTACTGTTTACGCAATTATACTGCTGGCCTATGAAACTAAGATCCTGATCGAATGGGAACTTCCCAAAGGTTTGGTTTCTAATCTGATACTTGGTTATGCAGTTTTCGGGATATTGTCCTTGCTACTAATCTATCCGGTTAGGAATCACAATGAAAATAAATGGTTGAAATCCTTCAGCCGCAGTTTTTATTACGTTCTTATTCCATTAATACTATTGCTTGTCTGGGCAGTTTTGGCCAGAGTTATTGATTATGGAGTTACTGAGGAACGTTATTTTCTGATCATTTTGGCATTATGGCTCTCTTTTATTTGCGCCTATTTCCTGATTTCAAAAAGTCAGAATATTATGATTATCCCATTCAGTTTATGCTTGGTTACAGTATTTTCTGTTTATGGTCCACAGGGCGCATTTTCAACATCGAAAAGATCGCAGATTGATGAACTGAAGCAATTATTTGGAAAACACGAATCGCTAGAGGGAGAAAAGGTCATTGCATTAAAGATTAAGCCTGAGAAAGAAGACATGGCCAGGATGCTCAATATTGTAGATTACCTTGTTAATATGCACAGCCTGGAAAGTTTCAGTCCGATTCTTAAGCAGAACCTGGGTAAAGTTGAAGATTCATTACTTGCTATTTCCATTGAAAAGAAATACGATTTCCGGTCGAGTAGATGGGAGATAAGAAGCCGCCAGAAGCTTTGGTTATACACTTATCTGAACCTTGAGCCTGATGATGAAAGCGGTGCTAAATTGAATGTTGGAATAAACAGTATAGAAGCTATCAATATGGACTTTCTACTTTTGAATAAAGCAGATTATATGCTTCCTATTAATTTGACTGGCGATACCTCGTCAAATATGGTAAACGCAAATAAATTGCTCATTTACCGCATCAGAAATCAAAATAAAATAATGATAGAATTTAAGAAGCAGAAATTAATTGATAAACAGGCTTTGCAAGTCTCTAGGCAATTCCTTTCTCAGGAAATTGAATTCGATAGCTTGAGGCTTCAAATATTATTCAATCGAATAAGCTTTAATGAAAATAAAGATCTGCTTTCAGCAGATGCTTATGTACTAATAAGTCTAAAAAATTAATTAAAATAACCCCATGGGTGCAATTAATAAAAATTAAATAACCGGATAAATAATATAATAAACCACATAGAAACATAGAAAAAAAGGAGTTTGATAGCCCAATACTTGGGTTCATATAGCTATGATTTCTGTAAAGAATTGAAACGTCTTTAAATTGAATAAAAACTATGTTTCTATGTGGTTAAGAAAAAATTCAATTACACCTAAAGGGTTAGGATAATATTTATTTAAAGCCTCTGGCCCTGTTTCTTTATAGATCAAACTTTATCCCCTGCGCTAGCGGTAGTTTATCAGAATAATTGATCGTATTTGTCTGGCGTCGCATGTATGCTTTCCATGCATCCGAGCCTGATTCCCTACCACCGCCGGTTTCTTTTTCGCCGCCAAATGCTCCTCCAATTTCAGCTCCTGACGTACCGATATTCACATTGGCTATCCCGCAATCCGATCCTGCGACAGAAAGAAACTGCTCTGCTTCGCGCAAGTTTAGGGTCATGATTGCTGATGAAAGCCCCTGCGGAACTGCATTCTGCATAGCGATTGCCTCATCCAAAGTTTTATATTTCATTAGGTAGAGAATTGGGGCAAAAGTTTCATGTTGAATAATTTGAAACTCATTTTTTGCTTCTGCAATGCAGGGTTTTACATAACATCCTGATTCATAGCCTTCACCCTCTAAAATACCACCTTCAACAATAAAATGGCCACCTTCTGCCTTACATTTTTCAATTGAGCTGAGATAGTTGGTAACTGCGTTTATGTCAATCAGTGGGCCTACATGAATATTTTCATCCAGCGGATTACCTATTTTCAATTGTTTATAGGCATTCACCAATTTGTTCCTAAAGGTATCATAAACACTTTCGTGAATAATCAGTCTACGAGTTGAAGTACATCGTTGCCCGGCGGTTCCAACCGCCCCGAATACCGCACCTACCAGCGACATTTCCAGATCTGCATCCTTCGAAATGATGATGGCGTTATTTCCTCCAAGCTCAAGTAAACTTCGGCCAAGACGTGCGCCAACTGCTGCCCCGACTGCCTTTCCCATTTGAGTTGAACCGGTTGCTGAAACTAGACCGATCCGTTGATCATTACTCATCAGTTCACCAACACTGCGATCACCAACCAGAAGGCAGGATACCCCTTCTGGAACCTCATTTGCCTCAAATACTTTTTGTAAAATACGCTGGCATGCTATAGCTGTCAGCGGAGTTTTTTCGGAAGGTTTCCAGATACAAACATCACCACAGACCAAAGCAATTGCTATATTCCATGCCCAAACGGCGACAGGGAAATTAAATGCTGATATAATTCCAACGATACCTAAGGGGTGCCACTGCTCGTACATCCGATGAGCCGGTCTTTCTGAATGCATGGTTAGACCATATAACTGACGGGATAAACCCAAGGCAAAATCGCAGATATCAATCATTTCCTGTACTTCTCCATAACCTTCCTGCAGACTTTTACCCATTTCATAGCTTACAAGCTTACCCAGATCGCTTTTATGGAGCCGCAATGATTCTCCAAGCTGTCTGATTACTTCTCCCCGCCTTGGTGCAGGCCAGCTACGCCATAATATGAATGCTTCCTCTGCTTTCAGAACCGTATTTTCATAATCAGAAGAGGTAGCGAACCTTACTGATGCGATCTCTTTCCCGTCTACAGGTGAAAAAATAACATGAGCATTTTGCTGTTCATTGCTACTCCATAATGTTCCTGTGCTGCATGCTTCATTGACCGCTTGGATTCCAAGGGCTTGTAAAACCGGTAAAATATCTATTTGCATAAAATTTCGTATTTTTGGCAAAGTTAAGCAATTCTCCTAAGGGCAGTTTAAAAGCTTTATTACAAAAAGATATTCTGACCAAGCTGCATCTTTACATATTTATTTTCAGCTAATTAGCTACTTAGTTGTCAGGATGTTGAAAAATAAAAGCAAAACAAATAGCTATTTGATTTAATTTAAAAAAAATAAGTCTCATTGTTTATATAGAATAAACCGGGAGAACGTTCTTAATCGTATTATTTTAGGATGGAAGAAGATTTTGAGTTTGGTTTTTCCGAAGATCCCAGATTTTCGGTAGAAAGATATGAAGAGATGATCCGTAATCAGGATCAGTATTTTTTTGATGCTCAAGCATTTGAAAATATAGTTGAATACTATATCGAGAAAAACGATCCGATAAAAGCATTACAGGTTACTGAATATGCCATTAATCAGCATCCTTTCGCTGCAATATTTTCAATTAAGCAAGCCCAACTTTATGTGGCAACCAATCAGTTTGATCTTGCGTTTGAATCCCTTAGCAGGGCCGAAATGCTGGAACCTTCAGAAGCAGATATTTACACCATTAGAGGGAATGTGTATGAAGGCATGGAGCGGCATCAAGATGCATTGGATAATTACCAAAAGGCATTAACCCTGGCTGAAAGTACAGATGAGATCTTGCTGCATATTGCTTATGTATACCAAAGTATGGGTGATTATGAAAATTCTGTAAGCTATCTCAAGCAATGTCTGCAGCAAAATATGGAGAATCAGGATGCTCTTTATGAACTTGCATTCTGTTATGATGTTTTGGATAAACAGGAAGAAAGCATTAAGTTTTACGAGCAATACATTGATAATGAGCCTTATTCTTATGCTGCTTGGTATAATTTGGGGAATGCATTTAATAAGATGGATCTCTTTGAAAAATCGATTGATGCTTATGATTATGCCATTCTAATTAAGGATAATTTTGCTTCAGCCTATTTCAATAAGGGTAATGCATTGGTTCATCTAGACCGATATGCTGAAGCTATTGAAGTTTACAAGCAAACATTTGAATACGAACCGCCTAGTGGCGATACGTATTGTGCCATTGGAGAATGTTATGAGAAACTTGAACGTATGGACGAGGCACGTTCATATTATAAAAAATCGGTGAAGCTTGATCCTTCACAATCTGACGCCTGGTTTGGTATCGGGGTAACACTTGACTTTGAGGAAAGATTTTTTGAATCGCTTTATTTTTATAAGAAAGCACTAGATCTTGACGATAAAAATGCAGATTACTGGTTCGCTATTGCGGATGCCCAATATAAACTAAAGCAGCTTCCTGAATCGGAAAAGGCGTATGAAAAGGTTTTAGAATTAAATCCTGTGGATATCGAGGCATGGCTGGACTATTCTTCCATTTTGTTTGAGCAAGATAAGCTGGATTCGGCCATCGAGATTATTTCCGAGGGAATTAAAAATAACCCCGACGCAGCCGAACTATATTACAGAATGGTGGCTTATCTATTTGCGGCTCATCAGTTCAGTGAAGCTCTTATCTATCTGGAGACTGCATTAAACACAGATCCTGAAAAGCACCATATTTTATTTGAATACCTTCCCCAATTACATGAAAATAAGGTTATTGTGGACATTATTAACCGTTATACCCGTTAAAAAGGCGAATAAAATATTAGCCTTTAGGATTTGATTTTTTTTTGGAGATTTGCACCTGAAAGAATCGCTTGAGTTTGAGGATTGAAATCCATTGATAGGCAGATCTAATTTTCCATAATCAATTATATAACAAATGAATTATACTTTAAAGAATATCCCTGAGCGTACAAAAAAACCGCGTCAGAACGGTCTAACTATGGTTATGGATAAGGGATTAAGTGTACGCGAAATTGAAGATTTTCTGGAAGTTGCAGGACTTCATACAGATATTGTAAAACTAGGCTGGGCCACATCCTTTGTAACACCAAATCTCGAAAATAAATTAAAGGTTTACCGGGATGCAAATATTCCGGTATACTTTGGAGGGACTCTCTTTGAGGCTTTTATTGTAAGAAATCAATTTGATGACTACCGTCGGATACTCGATAAATATGATATGAAGTTTGCTGAAGTGTCAGATGGTTCAATAACTATACCTCATGAAGAAAAGTGTGAATATATCCGTAAACTTAGTGAGCAGGTTACCGTTATCTCTGAGGTTGGGTCTAAAGATGCGGCAAAGATTTTTGCTCCGTATAAATGGATCAGTCTGATGAAAGCCGAGATTGAGGCTGGTGCATGGAAAGTGATTGCAGAAGCGCGTGAGAGTGGAAATGTAGGTCTTTATCGCGATTCTGGTGAGGTAAGGCAGGGCTTGGTAGATGAGATTTTAACTCAAATTCCTGCTGAAACAATTATCTGGGAAGCGCCGCAAAAGGCACAGCAGGTTTGGTTCATTAAATTGATTGGTACCAACATCAATCTTGGAAATATTGCCCCTGCAGATGTAATTCCTGTTGAAACATTGCGTTTAGGGTTAAGGAGTGATACCTTCGATCATTTTCTGAATATGGAAACAAAATAGGCTCAGGTAATTTAATAACAAACTTTATTCAAATGAAAAAATACGGTCTGATCGGTTATCCGCTCACTCATTCTTTCTCAAAGAAATATTTTACAGAGAAATTTTTAAATGAGGGGCTAGATAACCATCAGTATGAATTATACCCACTTCCAAATTTGAGTGATCTTCCTGAACTCATAAAAAGTATTCCAGGTCTGTGCGGATTAAATGTTACTGTGCCCCATAAGATTGGGGTGATGTATTACCTAGATAAGATTGATCCGGCAGCTAAGGAGATTGATGCGGTTAACTGTATAAAAATTGTAAATCATCAGCCGGTTGAGGCATTTTTCAGTGGGGAGCTTTCCTCAATGAATGTGAGGCTTGAGGGCTACAATACAGATGCTTTTGCTTTTGAGAAATCTTTGAAGCCATTAATGAAAAAGCATCATCAAAAGGCTTTGGTTCTTGGAACAGGGGGAGCCTCGAGGGCAGTAGCTTATGTGCTTGAAAAGTTAGGTATTTCCTATAGAGTGGTTTCAAGAAGAAACATTCGTAAGCAATTAAGTTATATAAAGTTGACAGCAGATATTCTCAATGAATATTTACTAATCATAAATACAACTCCACTAGGAACTGCTCCAAACATTGAAGAATGTCCGGATATACCTTATGAACTACTGGGAAGTAAACACCTTCTGTATGATTTGGTTTATAATCCAGCAGAAACGGAGTTTCTTAAACGTGGGAAGGCTCAAGGTGCAGCTATAAAGAATGGGATGGAAATGTTGCATATGCAGGCAGAAAAATCCTGGGAAATATGGAATAGCTGATGAAAATCCGCTTTTTATATCATTTTATTTCCACAACTTTCCTGTTTATTTCCTGTGGAACCGACTATTCTCCTAAACCTCGAGCCTATTTCAGAATTGAATTGCCTGAGAAAAAATACCAGTCCTATTCAGGAGATTGCCCATATAGCTTTGATTTTCCGATGTATGCATTAGTTCAACCAGATAGCGAGAGGGATGCAAAACCTTGCTGGCTGGATGTAAACTATCCGCAATTTAATGGCCGGATTCATTTAAGTTATCAACCAATCTCCTCAGCAGCTCAATTCAATCAGCTTACCGAGGATGCCAGGACATTTGCGTTTAAACATACCGTAAAAGCCACAGCAATAGATGAGGCAATGATATCTTATCCCAAAGAAAAAGTTTATGGAATTTATTACACCATTGATGGAAATACTGCATCTTCTGTTCAGTTTTTTCTAACGGACAGCACAAAAAACTATCTTCGGGGAGCTCTATACTTCAATGAACAACCTCGGCTTGATTCAATACAACCAGTTCTGGATTTTATTAAAAAAGATATAGACCTGATGATCAGGACATTTAAATGGAAAAATGAATGAAATTATTTTATTTATTAGCTCTCCTATTCATTGCTCAAACTGCTCATGCTCAATTAAACAGCGATGAGAAAAAAATCATTGAATATATCAAGGCAAATTTTGCTGCGTCTGAAGAATTGCTCATTGAATCGGTAAACATCAACAGCGGTACTTTGAATATTGACGGTGTAAGAAAAGTTGGTGCTATTTATCGCAGAGAGCTTGACAAGCTTGGTTTTGTTACTGAATGGGTTGATCTGCCTGATTCTTTGAGACGGGCAGGACACCTAGTTGCGAGCCGGAATGGTTCTCAGGGAAAACGACTTTTTTTAATTGGTCATTTAGATACTGTTTTCGAATTGGATATGGAATTCAGCCCCTACACCCGTTTGAACGATTCGACTGCAACCGGGCAGGGGGTCAATGATATGAAAGGTGGTAATATTGTGATGATCTCAGCACTGAAAGCACTCCATTCACTCAAATTACTTAATAATACACAGATCATTGCCTATTTCACCGGAGATGAAGAAAGTTCAGGTTCTCCGCATGAAGTAGCAAGAAAAGATTTTATTGAGCGTGCAAAAACAACTGATATTGCGCTTGGCTTTGAAGGTGCTCAAGGCTTACATACTGTTGCGGTTGCTAGAAGAGGTATTGGTGGCTGGACATTGAATGTAATTGCTAAAACAGGTCACTCTGCCGGAATTTTCAGTGAAAATGCAGGCTATGGTGCTATCTATGAAGCTGCCCGAATTATTAATGAGTTCAGAACTCAGCTGCAGGGTGAGAAATACCTTACTTTTAACCCCGGTTTAATTAGCGGCGGTTCAGAGATTCGGCTTGATCCTGCCAATGCAAAAATGGAAGCTATTGGTAAAACCAATATTATCTCACCTGCAGCTTTCGTTGCCGGAGATCTTCGTTTTATTTCTGAAGTTCAAAGAGATAGAACAAGAGAAAAGATGAAAGCTATTGTGTCCCAAAACCTGAATGGTACCAGTTCAGTTATTAATTTCACTGACGGACTTCCTGCTATGGAACCAACTGAGGGAAATTACAGACTCGTTAAGTTTCTAGATGGTGTTTCCAATGATATGGGAATCGGTACAACTCTGGCCGGAGATCCCGGTGCTCGCGGAGCAGGTGATATTTCGGATATCGCAAAATATGTAGATAGTTTGGATGGTATGGGTGCTTCCGGGAGTGGGGCACATAAACCCGGTGAATTGATTAATCTGAAAGAGCTTCCGTATCTTATTCAGCGGGCTGCACTGATGATCTACCGACTCAGTCGTCCTAATGTATTACTGAACCAGTAATATCTAAACGGTATATTTTTATTCAATCTAATTTTACAGCCTTTATAACTGTGAATTAAGTAATTTTGATTTTATGATCCAGATTAAATCATTTGCATTCAACCCGTATCAGGAAAATACCTATATCCTTCATGATGATACTCTGGAATGTGTAATTATAGATCCTGGAATGTATACAGGAGAAGAGCAGAATGAATTTCTGAAATATATTTCTGAAAATGGCCTAAAACCGGTTTTATTGCTGAACACCCATTGCCATATCGACCATGTACTCGGAAATAAATTCATTTATGATACCTATGGTTTATTTCCGCAGTTTCACAAGGGAGAGGAAATAGTTTTAAATTCTATTGTTTCCTATGCTCCTCAAATGGGAATTCGTTATGAAGTTTCTCCATTACCACAAGTATATTTGCCCGAAATCGGTTCTGTTAAATTTGGAGAAACAGAACTTGAGCTAATCTTTTCACCCGGACATTCACCTGCACATCTCTGTTTTTTTAACAGGGAAGAAAGTTTTTTAATTGGTGGGGATGTTTTGTTCTACCGCAGCATTGGGCGTACCGATTTACCCGGTGGTAATCATGACCAGCTGATCAGCAATATTCGTGAAAAATTATTCAGCCTGCCTGATGAAGTCAGGGTTTACCCTGGGCATGGACCTGCAACAAGTATTGCGTTTGAAAAAAAATTCAATCCTTTTTTAAGCTGAACTGAATAATAAGAAATTGAACACATCCTACTATATCGCCAAAAGGTATTTGTTCTCGAAGAAGTCGGTCAACGCAATCAACTTTATTTCCGGGATTTCCATGCTTGGTGTATTTGTTGGAAGTGCAGCATTAATCATCATACTTTCGGTTTTCAATGGTTTCGAAAATATTGTACTCTCGATGTACAATACATTTAGTCCTGAGCTCAGAATAGAGCCGGCGCAGGGAAAATCATTCGATCCTACAAACCCCTCTTTCATCGGACTTAAAAATGACCAGCGCATACTTAACTATACAGAAGTTTTAGAAGAAAAGGCATTAGTCAGGTATGGTGAAAGTCAATCGATTGCCTTGATCAAAGGGGTTAGCGAAGGTTTTATGAAAAACAGGACTGGTCTTGATTCAATTATCTCTAACGGAACTTTTACCCTCCAGAACCGTGGATTAGATCAGGCAGTAATCGGTTCCGGCATACAAAATTCTTTGTCGGTAAATCTCATTAACGAGTTTCAAACGCTGGACATTTATTCGCCTAAGAAAGGTGCTAGAAACTCAATTAATCCGGCAGATGAATTTAATGTTCGTTCTATTTACCCATCAGGGGTTTTCTCGGTGCAGCAGGAGTTCGATAATATGATTATTGTTCCCTTGCAGTTTGCACGTACATTGCTTGCTGAAGAGAAAATGGTCTCTTTTATCGAGATCAATACTGTAAAGGGCACTGATGTTGACGAGCTACATGATGAACTTAAAAACCTTTTAGGAAAGAATTTTATAATTAAGGATCGGAGACAACAGAATGAATTACTTTACAAAATCCTGAATTCTGAAAAATGGGCTATTTTTCTGATACTCACCTTTGTGCTGATCATCGCGATATTCAATATCATCGGATCCTTGACTATGTTGGTTATAGACAAGCGTAAAGACATCGCAATCCTAAGTAGCCTTGGGGCCAACAGGCAATTGATTAGAGGAATTTTCTTTATTGAAGGAATGATGATATCCATGCTGGGCTGTATCGTAGGTATGGCAGCCGGATTGGTGTTCATCCTTTTGCAACAAAAATTCGGATTTATTGCAATGTCGGGAGCTAGCCTGATCATTGATCATTATCCGGTAGGGATCAAATTATTTGACTTTGTTCTTGTATTTGGTACGGTATTAATAGTTTCGTTAATAGCCTCGGCTATATCCTCCAGACTTAGTGTAAACAATTCATTCAATTTAAGAGAAGATTTGTAGTTAATTCATTATCAATTAATTATATTCAAATTTCATTTTTGTTCGATTAAAAAATTTTGTTCTTCGGCCCCTAATTGGTCGTATGTGGGAATTTCGAATACATGCGACCACCTACGGGGTCGAACGAACAAACGTATATTTCTATAAACATTTGACCCCTTTTGGGTCAGTAGAAAAAAATTCCAATCTGGATTTCTATCATCAGGATTGAACTAAATCCATAAAATGATTTGCCACTAAGCTCAGCACTGAATAGAATAGTCGCTAAATTTCTATAACAGACATACTTTTTTTCTCTGACCGCATAGAAAAAAGTAAATTAACCGATTGAAATTGGCCAAGCATTATGGATATAAATAAATTGAAACCAAAAAAAGGCTTTGAACAAAGCTTTTTTAAAAGTAAAACCGAACAGGACTGAAATTGAAGATATTAAAAAGGAGCATCATTGCAAATAATTAAATAATTTGAAGGCAAACAAAACCCAAATCGACCAATTAGTTTACCAGCTTTATGTCTTAAGCGTAGAAGAAATCGCCATTATAGAGAACAATACAATTAATCCATTATGACAAAGAAACCGCCATAAAATTGTTTGAGGATAAAAAGGTTCGTTCTGCCTTTAATGAAGAAGAACAAAAGTGGTATTTCAGTATCATTGATGTAATTGAAATTTTGGTTCAGAACAAAAGAGCCAGAAAATACTGGAGCGACCTAAAAGTTAAGCTAAGAAAGGAAGGTGCTCAGTTGTCCGAAAAAATCGGACAACTGAAAATGCGAGCATAAGAGGGTAATTACTTAACAAATAAATTTTATCTGAATGGAAAATAATAAAGCAATAGCTGTTTTTGAGAGTAAACAAATTAGGAGGTATTATGATAGTTCCAAAGATGTTTGGTACTTTTCTTTAGTTGATATTGTGGCAGCACTTACCGATTCTGCAAATGCGACAGATTATCTAAAAAAACTAAGAAAACGAGATAGTGATCTAAACAGCTACCTAGGGACAAATTGTCCCCTGGTAGAAATGGAAACAGCATCAGGTGTAAAACGGAAAACTCTTGGAGGCAGCGCACAACATATCTTTCGTTTGGTTCAATCCATCCCTTCACCCAAAGCAGAACCATTTAAACAGTGGTTAGCCAAAGTTGGTTATGAACGGATGCAGGAAATCCAAGATCCAGAAATGGGCTTAGATAGAGCACGTGAAAACTGGCAAAGATTAGGTAGAAGTGAAAAGTGGATCCAACAGCGAATGACTGGGCAGGATACACGTAATAAGCTGTCCGATTATTGGAAAGAAAGTGGCGTATCAAAATCAGATGAGTTTGCTTTTTTAACCAATATCATTCATCAAGAATGGACAGGAATAACGGTTAAGAGCCACAAAGATTTAAAGGGATTAAAATCTCAAAATCTAAGAGACCATATGAGCGAAGCAGAATTGATTTTTACTGCATTGGCAGAACTTTCAACAAGACAAATAGCTGAAGCAGAAAAAGCAAAAGGTGTAATTGAAAATGCCAATGCAGGTAAAAAAGGTGGAGCAGTAGCAAAAAATGCAAGAAAGGAATTAGAAGCAAAAACCGGCAAAAGTGTTGTAACAGGAGAAAACTTTTTACCCCCAGCTAAGGATAAGAAGAAATTGAAATAAATGTACATCCAAATTGCAATAGTAAAAAGGAGCATCATAGCAAATAATTATTAATTTGAAGGCAAACAAGACCCAAATCGACCAATTAGTTTAGCAGCTTTAAGTCCTAAACGCAGAAGAAATCGCCATTATAGAGAACAATAAAATTAATCCATTATGACAAAAGAAACCGTCATAAAATTGTTTGAGGATAAAAAGGTAAGAACCGATTGGGATGCTGAACAGGAAAAATGGTATTTATCCATCATTGATGTAATTGAAGTGCTAACGGGAACCGACCGTCCCCGAAAATACTGGAGTGACTTAAAAGCCAAGCTCAATAAGGAAGGCAGTGAACTGTCCGAACAAATCGGACAGTTGAAAATGTCTGCCCCCGATGGCAAAATGCGTTCAACTGATGTTGCCGATACCGAGCAATTGTTCCGCCTTGTTCAATCTATTCCATCTCCTAAAGCAGAACCTTTTAAATTGTGGCTAGCCAAAGTTGCTTCAGAAAGATTAGATGAAATGCAAGACCCAGAATTGAGTACTGATAGAGCCTTGGAAAACTACATGAACTTGGGCTATTCAGAAAGTTGGATTAATCAATGTCTTAAAAGCATCGAAATAAGGAAAGAATTAACAGATGAATGCAAAAGATGCGCTTAAAAGATTACCATCTCTTGAAAAAGGGGACTAGTAAAAAGGTTAAAAAGGATAGTAATTAAAGGCAAACGAATTACAAATAAACAAATTTTACAAGCACCTAATTGCAATTGTTAATTCCTGTATATAAAAGAAATTATGATTATTGGCACATTTCATCCGAAATTTGAAACCCAAACAAGACTTTTTTAAGAAATGGCAATTGACACCTTACAAACATTAGACGTAATAGAGGCAATGGAAAATTTCATTTCGAAGGTTACCAAGAGTTTTACACCAGAACTGATATTAACAAACCCCAAATCGATATTTTATAAATACTTTGCAGGCATCAAATAATTTTTCACATAATCTTCAACACCCGCTTCCAAACTATAAAAATCTAAACTAAAGCCAATTGATCTTAGTTTGTCCATGCTAGCCTCTGTAAAATACTGATACTTTTCGCGGATATCGTCAGGTGTTGGGACAAATGAGATGGATATAGGAGCATCCATTGCATTGAAAGTACTGCTGGCCAGATCCATAAAAGTTCTGGCCTTTCCGGTGCCCAAGTTATATATTCCCGAATCTTT
>Ga0105051_10002688_pt1 | contig 22387 bp, 27 predicted proteins | sample FRY02_FD_78383 | JGI IMG/M metagenome (GOLD analysis project Ga0105051, IMG submission 78383) | Freshwater microbial communities from Lake Fryxell liftoff mats and glacier meltwater in Antarctica - FRY-02 (megahit assembly) | ecosystem: Environmental > Aquatic > Freshwater > Ice > Glacier... | reverse complement strand
TTTGTTAAACCATTTAAGTAAAAAACTCCCTAACTTATGCTAGAGAGTTATAATTTAATGTGTACTTTGTAACTTTTAGTGAGAAAAAGGGGATTTTACTCCCCTTCAATTACTCTGTTACATTATTAAAATATAAGGGATGTTCTTCTTACCTTAATTCAAAGCATTAACTCTTTGGATCTTTCGACATTCAAGTATTATCTTCATTGCATCACTCTAGGCTTCAGCTATGCCTGTATTAAAAACCAACTTAAGCCACTCCGCTAAGAGTGGATAAGACCAGTTTTTTTGTAATTGGTAAAAGTAGCTTGGAAGTCAATGGGGCAAAGGGTTTGAGGGTGTTTTAACCACCATTTTACCCCTCTTTTCTCCACTATACTAGACACTTTTCAGTTAGCTAATAGCCTAATCATTATAATTAGGCTAAACATTAACTAAATTACTACTAAATCAAAAATATTAACAAATATTAACAAATGTTAATAATATCTTTTAGGAAAAAGATTTCCTGGTGAGCAAACAACTTTTAAGCCCGTATTCATTGAGGTCCAAATTTATTAACATTTGTTAATAATGGTAGATTTCTTCCTTAGAAAGAGAGAATACTTATCCACATTAGTCCTTATTCAGTCAATTCACTTGACTTTGTCATTAATTTCTTGTAACTTCGCAGTTCAGAGAAGAATATCTTTTATTTACTTAGACTAGTCAAAAGAAAAAAACACGCTTACTTTCGCAAACGTGTTTTAGAATGATAAAAACAAATACATACTCTTCGCGGGAGTACATTTCTTTAGAAAATGATTCGATAGTAGATAGGTAATAAGATCAGCGAAACCTTAATTTGCTGACGATAAAACACATTACCACTCTACTACCCCAATCATCTATTTCTAAAGGAGACTATATTTTCAGCTTCATATTTCATTAACTCTTTAAAGAAAACTTTAAGAGCTATACTCCAAATTATCACCATAAATAAGCAAGCAATAAATATCATAATATCCTGATGATATTTCACACCAACAAGTGAAGATGCAATTACACCTATAATAGATATAATTGTAAACAAAGAATACATTACTTTCATAACTGTATACCTTTATCTTGATTCATCCGTACATAGGCATTCTTACCCCAAACAGGAGTAACAAGATTACCAGCATTGTTTCTTTTAGCGGTGTTACTGATACCGCAAGCTTTCAGTTCTTGAGTGAGTCTCATTGTTGTAAGATTGTTTAACATAATGATTTTTGATTTAGATTTAAAAGTGACTTAATATCCCTGCACATACTATGAAGGTGGGAAATAGAAAATGAGAAAGAAAGAAAGGAAAGACGAACAGAAGCAAGAGAAAAAAATACATTCGATAGAATGTTATAATCTCAATCACGAAGTGATTACCTTTTTTTCACGATGAATTGGACGAAGGAACAAGAACGTGTGAGTTCCTATTCCTTGTCGCAATTGCATTCGCGATTATTCTTCCGCAGATAGTGCAGCAAGAAGACGCGCAGCCTCTAGACTGCGAAGCTGTGACTTCGATACGCTGAAGTTGCCTGTCTTCGCAAGAAGGTTTAGCATTTTCTGTGACGAAGCCTTGTCGTCCTCTGCAGAAGTAGAGACAAGAGTTGGTCCGTCAAGTGTGTATTCCATTTCGGAACTTAACGCTCGCTTAGTGAAGTAAAGAGGGTTTTTCTTATCGTCTTCAATGTAGAATGTGCCTTTCGCAGCTTTGTAAGCAGCCTTTTCGTTGGCGTTGCCAATTAGTATGTAGCAATTAGCGTCGTTCTTCGTGATGGTTTTGAATTGTACTTTCATTTTCTATATGTTATATGTGTTGCTATCGTTGGATACCATAGGGGTACTCAGACGCGCAGAACCAATAAGGGGTTGTTTGGGGGAATACCCCCTAAACTCTCCCAATAGTCATAAATCCAACTTCCCAAAATATATAAAAAATTTTATGACCTTCCTCATCTTGTGTTCTATCTTGTGCTTCATCTTGTGCTATTTGCTTTTGTCGAATTGATTCTCTACCTTTGCTTCTTTAGAAAAAGATGCATAGAAATGAATTTGAAGGAGAGATAGCTGCACTTTCTACAGAAGTAGTAAGTCAGTTTATGAGTCAGTTATCTGATTTATCTCCAGAACAACTACGTAAAATAACGTTTATTGAGATAACAGTAGAGGGGGTTACTATGGAAGGGGAAGTATTAAACTATGCAGATGGAATGTTTTTTATATAATATAAAAAAATTTAACTATATTTGCATATGACAATAAAACCATCACAAGACTATCTTTTAGTAGAGGTCGAAGGACAAAAAAATGAAACAGAGTCTGGTATCTTTACCGGAGCTCATGTAGTAAAGGAACCTCAATTAGCAACAGTAATTGCATCAGGACCAGATGCATCAGAATATGAAGTAGGAACAATAGTTTTTATTGGATCTAATAGAGGTGTAGAATTAATGTTAAAAGATAAAAATTATATGATGATGAAAAAATCACATGTATATGCTAGAGTAAGTAAATAAATAATGGAACAAAAAAAAGAATTAACCTTAGGTGAAGAAAGAGTTCACCTAAATTTTAATCCGTCATCAGATGATAAGATTGGACAATTTAAACGTATGATGGCTGACGCTATTGATTATCTACATGGTGAAGTAACTGCTCATGGTGAGCCAGGTTATAACGCGGAAGCTAATAGATGTTTTGCAGTTGCAATGACTCAGCTCGAGACTGCTCAAATGTATGGAGTTAAAGGAATAGCTAAAATAATATAACATATAACAGTACACATCACGCTACCCTTGATCAGCGTCCCAGGGTGTGTCTTTTAAATAAGCAGTTCCGAGTTAAAGACAAGGGGTACTTGGCGGTAGTTAACTACTTGCAGTGGTAAGACACAAACACTAAAATCTAAACTTAAACCCACATAGGGAGGAGCTGCAGCCTCCCTTTTTTATATGCGAATAAGCAGATAATTTGAATTATATGCAAATAAGCAGATATCGCGATATGCAATAAAATAAGCCCTTGGCCAGGGATCGTAAAACAGAGAGGCTTTCGAAAGCTCACTTCTCTACTAGATCGTAAGCTAGTCGGTATTTATATAGTTTTGTAAAAGGTGAAGAAAAACTATTATAACCTAACGGGTACAATTTATGTAGTTTAATACATTTTTGTACCCGAACGGTTATATATTAAATATAATATTGTTTATTAAATATATAAATGTTATCTTTGTATTAACAATAAGTAAGTATGCCAAAAGTAGGAACTAAAAAATTTGACTATTCAAAAAAAGGAAAGGAAAAAGCAAAAGCTTACTCAAAAAAAACTGGAAAAAAAGTAGTTAAAAAATAATTTTATTAAAAAAATGAAAAATACATATTTATATCTCTTATCGTGCTCTAGTCTACCAGACTCGCTGAGGGAGAACTATATGTAAAATATTATACATGTATTTTGAATCCTCTAGCGAAAGTTAGGGGATTTTTTAGTTATAGGGATATGGCGAAACGGTTTCACGCAGTGGTTTTAGAAACCATGTATTAAGTTGCTCTGGGTTCGACTCCCAGTATCCCTACCACAGCTCAGTGGCGAAAATGGTTATACGCGTAGGACTTAAAATCCTATTTTCTAACGAGAGTGTAAAGTATAACATATTAAAACTAAAGGCACTTCTTTAAGAGGTGCTTTTTTCTTTAGAAAAGGATTGGAGATACAAAAACTTCTGAAAAGTAGATATTAATTTAGTTACATCATCTTGATATGAAACATCAGAAGAGATTGTTATATGAGTTTCTAAAAGAGAAATATATTTTTTTATAACACTTCTATCTATAACCTCAATGCAAATTGAACTTTCACATTCAATTCTAAATGAAGGATCAATTCCAATTAATTTTTCAAACATCTCATCAACTATATTTCTAAGATTGGTGTACAGATATTCAAATGCATCATGTGCAGCTTTATCTCTAGTATTAATATGGCTTCTATGAGCGGATAGCTCTAAAGATTTTAATTCGTAATATAGATTTGTGGTCATGTTTTTTATTTCCACAAAAGTATACTTAAAATAATTAAGATACAACCTTAATTAAAAAAAGTATTAATTGTTTATTAAATTATTCAGCTTATCTTTGTAGTTCTATTTTTATATGTCGAGATAAACCACAGTTGGGAATAGATAATACAAGGTGATACAACTGGATTTCTACAAATCACCGCGGAGAACAAGAAGGAACCGTGTAGAATTGGCACTAGAGCTCGATTCCCTTCAACAATTTAATCTAGTTAATTAATTGTACCATGATGACTTTAATCAAGTCCATGAGTTAGTTCAGTCGTTAAGAAAGTATTTCTTTTTTAATCGTCTAGGGCTAACTACGACCAATCCAACTTAATCAAGTTATTATATTAAATAATAATAATTATAATTAAATTAACTATTATAATTATTAATTTTATTGTACCTTTGTATTATAACCAATACAACATGATACACATTGAGAAAAAACATATATTAAATTCTATATATGATTCCATAAAATTTCAAATAATATTAAAGAGATTCTTAGATGACATATCTATTACAGATACTGACATAGAAGTCCTAACTATATTTTACGTACACGGAATTAATGATGAGGCATTCAGGCTTATCCTAAAGAAGAAGATTTATAAAAATATTCAATCAATTTCTAATTCAATTTCTAATTTTACTAAAATGGGAATAATAGAAAAGCAAAATAATCAAAAAGTATTAAGTTCTCTTTTAGATATAGAAGCTGGAGAATCAATTGATGATCAAATATTAATGACAATTAAACTAGGTAACAAATAATGTTCCCAATAAACGGTACAGAAGATAATACGATTGATGATCTTAGGGATAGGCTATCTGAGAGCGTCCCTACTGAACTTGATAATAAAGAGTATAGAGCAATCATCAATAGCTTTTCTTTCTTTGTAAGAGAAAGAATATCAAGTTTAGAAGAACCTTTCTTTAAGATAACAAACTTTGGTGATTATAGAGCTTCTCCTTATGAGCTATGTTACACATTATTGAAGTACAGGAATATAATTAAAAAAATAGATAGTGCTTTAAAAGAAGGGAAACGAATGAGTATACCATTAAAGAAAATAGAACAGTATCACGAGGATGAAATTAAAATGATAAGATTACTTTCCATATTTTCTAGAATATATGGAAGAACGTATATGGAAAAAAAGTTTAAAGAGTTTAAAGATTTAGATATACCGGAGTATCATAAAGAAAAGAAAGACTTGGTTAATAACAAAGAGTTCTTCGATTTTACAGAGAATGAGTTTAGTTGGTTATCAGATGAAGAATTAAGAATATTATTAAAATGAAATATAAAATACTAGGGGTGATTTGCCCAAAAAACTGGAAAAACATTGGTAAAAAAGGAAAAGTTTTTACTATTGTAATTAACACTATGATGTTAAGTGAGTTAGATGTTATAACCATTAATGGAAAAACTTTAATAGTTTATAAGGTTTGCGACTTTACTGACAATGGACGGAAATATAAAGTACATGGTGAAGAAGGAAATGCAAAAGGGTTTGAAATAAAAGAACTTAAAGGGTATAAGTTTGATTTACTTAATATACAGTTGAGTAAAAAAAGTTTAGAAGCAAATCATCAATCTGATAACACAGAAGAACAAACATCACCTGGTGAAACAATGTTAAATAAAATTAAAAAATGGTTTCAAATATGAAAAACTTATCTAAAATATGGGAAAATAAAACTTCTATACTGGAAGGATTAAAAAACAATGTGTTTAAAAAAGAACATGTTGAAGAAGTATATAACTCGAGATTAGAGATATGTAAAAGATGTGATTATTATGATCCGGAAGGGCAATCAGAAGCTGCAATAGTTAAAGGACAACCTTCTTGTGCTGCATGTGGTTGTGCATTAGCTTTAAAATTAAGAGCATTGTCTACTAGCTGTGGATTAACAGAAATTTACAAAGATCCATTGTGGGGTCCAGTAATTGATGAAGATATTGAGGATAAAATAAAAGATCAAATTATTAAATAATAATATTATATTTGATTACAATATAAAAATATGAGTGTAATATATAGAGACGGTCCACATACATACGAGGACACAGATACAAAAGTTCCATATATGTCTGGGACTAGATTCTTAGAATTATTTGATGCTGAAAAAGATTGGGAAGTAATAAGAGAAAATTTTGCTAAAAAACATAATAAGAAAGTTAAGAATGAAACTGGAGTAGATCCTAAAACAGATTCTGAGTACTGGAAAGAAGAATGGAAAAGGCTTGGGGATGAGGCTTGTGTAAAAGGAACCAAGTATCACCTAGAACAAGAGAACTTAGTTTTAAATGGAGAATTATATTCTGAAGAAACTGTACATCCTGCTATAGAAGGTGAGGGAGATATAAAGTATTCATTTGATACTCTTACATTAGAAGAAGGAGTTTATCCGGAACTTATAGTATGGAGCAACAAAGCAAGAGTTGCCGGCCAAGCAGACTTAGTCATTGTTAAAGACGGATTTGTTCATGTAAGTGATTATAAAACAAATAAGAAAATTGATATAGCACCTTATGTTAGATGGGATGGGACTTTTGATAGAAAGAAACAACCTATTTCTCATGTACCTTGTACAAAAGGAGAAGGATACTTTCTTCAATTAAATCTTTATATGAACTTCATTCTAAAGCATAATCCAACTCTTCAGAAAGGGAAGATGACTATTAATCATGCAATATTAGATGAGAATGGTAAAGCTATAGAAACTATTGATATTGATGTTCCTGATTATCAAGACGAAATTGAAAAATTAGTTGAATGGAGATCTGAAGAATTAATGTTTGCATGAGACTGCTTTGTATAGATGATAAAGGACGACCTAATGAAATACCAGGAGATAGGTGGCCTAAAAAAGATAAAGAGTATACTCCTATACGAATAACATACCATCCTATGCAAGGAGTTCAAGGGGTGGAACTACAAGAGATAAGATTAACCAAGGAGAACTATCCTTATGAGTTTTACAAGCTCTCTAGGTTTGGCATAAGAGCAGAAGACCTAGAAGAGCTTAAAGCTCTAATAGAAGCCTCTAATGATCTTGATGGGATTGAAATAAATATAGAAGAGTTGGAAGAGTTAATATTATGAGGGAAAAGTTTTATGGGGAGTTTAGAAATACATTATAAATATAATACAATAGGAATTAAAGCTTTTCCAATTCTTACTACGGATGAATTAATTAAAGAATTAAATTTAACATTTTCAAATTGTGAATGGATAGATTATCATATATTTCAAAATGAAATTAATGCAAAAAATACTCTTTATATAAAAGATCCTTCTAAAATTTTAAGATTTAGTATAAAATGAAAAAAATATGAAATTTATAATAGATATAGAAAAAAAAGAATTAATAATACATGGAGAAACCTCTATACGAAGTATTATTGAACAGATGAATAAAATGTTTCCAAATAAAGAATGGATGGATTGGACATTAAACAAAGAAGATACATACACCCTCCCAGTGTTACCTGGTACTGGTGTTATTAATACACTTCCTTATATAGGCACTATTACTACAACAGGTACTAATGTTAATTATAACCAAACCACAACAGGTAATGTAAAAGCAATGTATGACATCCTTTAGAATAATAAAAAATGAGTGTAGAACTACTTAATATAGAAAACGAATTAGTCGTGCCTGGAATAGAGTGTTATTCTGTCCCAGAGCTAAAAGTGATAATGGATCATTATTCTAAAGAAGAATCTATAGAAATATTAACTTATTTTTATTTTATGTTTTCTTTTAAATCCCCTTATAAAAATGTACTTGAAAAAGATAGGAATGAAATATGCCTAGAAAAATCTAGAACTTTAAAATGGGTAGAAGATGAACAGTTGATAGTACAAGCAAGTATGGAGTTAAAGAATTTATTTAAAACACCAACTAGAAGATTTTATGAAGATGGTAAACATGCATTGGAAACTTTAGGTAAGTATATGAGAACTACTCAAATATCAGATGGTAAAGATGGGAACTTTGGTACATACTCAATGAACTTAACACGAATGGGTAAAATACTTAGTGATTTTAAACTACTTGAAAAAGCAGTGGAAGATGAAGAAGGAGATAGTCTTAGAGGAGGAGCAGAGCATTCACTTATATGAGTACACCTAGACATACAAGTATTACGTACAACCTTGATGATAAAGAATGGGGAGAGCGTGATTTTGAAACCAAACTAGATGTTATAACTTATTTACAAGATAATTTTAAATACCCAGGTGAATATAATTTAAAATATGCAAATGGATGTTGGAATGAACAAGGTCTTTATTTTAATAAACATAGAACATATCCAAGGTATGTAAAAAATTCATCTGATTATAATAAACATTGGAAGTTTGAAGCAAGGAAGTCTGATTTTGATAATTTTATAATTTACTATTCTTTAAAAGAAGATCTTGAATATGTAGTCCCTGGTCTTTTTTATTGGTATTTAAATTATTGTCCAATACCTGATAAGATAACAGGTAAGTTAGGTCCTGGATATTTATGGGATTCTGATTTACATTATTACATGTATATACTTAGGTGTGTATGGGAAGGTAAGTTTGGAGCACTAGTTAAAAAACGACAGTGGGGTAGCTCATTAAAAAATATGTCTATTATTGCCAATTCATTATGGTTTGGAGAAGCATGGACTGCAAAAGTATTTGCAACAGACGAAGCCCAAGTATCAGACTCTTGGTTATTTCTTGATATATACTCAGATCATATTAATAACAATACAGCATTCATAAGAGGATTTGAACCAAAAAAACCTCTTAACTGGATTCAGAGGGTTAAAAAGAAAGATGGTATGTCTTTCGTTGGTAGAAATAATAAAGCTCTAGGTGTAACAACTGCGGTATCTCCTACAAAAGGTGTCGGTGGTGCAGCAAAGGTTATATTTGGCGAGGAAGCAGGAGTTAATAAATCATTAAAGAAAACTCATAATTATCTTAAATCAAACGTTTCTATGGGAGGAGCAGTAACAGGTTTAATTATATATGCAGGAGCGGTTGGAGAGTTAGAGCATGCTGATGGTTTAAAAAATCTAATTATGGACCCTATTCCAAATGGAGTACTTGCTGTTCCAAATAGAGTTGAAGAAGATGTATCAGAGTTTGGTATAACTGAAACTGGATTATTTGTTCCAGAGTGGTTTAACTATATATCAATAGATGAGGTAACTAAGGAAATTATATACTGTTACGATAAGGATGGTAATAGTAACTATGAAATGGCAATGAAGTATATAGAAAAGTTTAGACTTACTATAAAAAATCTTAAGCCAGAAGATTTACTAATGGAAACATCACAGCATCCTAACTCTTTAAAAGAAGCATTCTCTTTTAGAAGTCTTGCTATGTTCCCTCAAGACTTACTTACAAGACAATTACACAGAATAGAGAGAGGAGATTATCCGTATACAAGTTATGACCTAGAAAGATCGTCAGAAGGTATAAAATGTAAAAAAGCAGTATACCCTGCTATTGTAGATTGGCCATTTACACCAAAAAAAGAAGTAATACCTCATGGTTGTGTTCAAGTTTGGGAAGAACCAGAGATAGACCCTACCACTGGTAAACCACCTTGGGGAATGTATTTTGCAGGAGTGGATGTTATTCAAGTAGATGAGACATCTACATCTGATTCATTATTCTCTATACATATATTTAAAAATTTAACTGAAGTTTCTTATATAGAAAAAGGAGAACAAAAAGTTAGAACAGAAGGTGATAAAATAGTAGCAAAATATGTAGGTAGAAAAAGGAATAGAAAGGAAACTAACAACACTGGATTTGAACTTATTGATTTATATAATGCATTTGCTGTAATAGAAAATAACTTTGATAACTTTATTCAACAAGGGATAAGAGAACAAAGACAAAAAAACATGGCGTTGAAAGAGGATCTTCCTTTTTTGAGAGAACTATCAACTAAAGGATTTACTTCCAATAAGGATTATGGGGTAAGAACTAATGAAACAATATGGGCTACTCAATTTGAAGATAAAGCTTTGGATTATATTAAAGAAGAAATTGGAACATTACATAAAAGTGATGGATCAACTTTAAAAACAGTATATGGTGTAGAAAAGGTTCCGGATAGGATGTTAATAAAAGAATGGTTAGGATATGATCCAGAAAAAAGAAAAAAGAAGTCTAATTATGACTCTATGGTTTCTTTTGGTTTAGCTCTTGCTCTAGCAAAGGCGAGACAAGCTAATCATCTATTTTCTAAAGTAGACGAATCTAAAGACAAAACTCCAGTAGTTGTAAGAACTACTTCTTATAATAAACCTATAATTAAATCTAGGAGTTTAAACAGAAGAAATCGCAAAGGTTTTAAAAACTTAAGGTAACATAATTATAAATTACAATTTAAAAAGCTTATATTATAGTTAGATATTATGGATATATTATCATCATACGATTTAATAAAACGAGGAAAAACAGCTGATAAGAAAAAATACAAAGGAAGTATTTTTCAACCTGTACAGATGTGTTCCATTGTTGACAAAGACGACCAATGGTTAGAAGCTAACGTAGATTGGTTTGAAAATATAGGGCTTAATCAGCTTAGAAATAAGTATAACAAAGTAATAAAAAATTATGAGTTAGCAGCTGGAGTAATAGATAAAGCTGATTATATAAAAGAAGAAAGAAAGAAAGTTAACTCACATGATGATGTTGATTTTGGTTTTCTAGATTTATCAGATGATGATGAAATTCCAGAGGCACTTAATTTAAGTTTCTATCCTATTATACCAAATGTAATAAAAGTACTATCTGGAGAATTTTCTAAAAGATATCAAGAAGTATATGTACAAGCTGTAGACCAATTTTCTAAAAATGAAAAGTTGGATGCTAAATACGAAAAAATTAAAGAGTATGCTGTTACGATGGCTAAAATGAAACTTTTTAATAAGTTAATGGAATCTGGCTATGAACCTCAATCAGAAGAAGAATTCCAAGAAATACAAAAACAAGTAGACGAACAAATACAGGCTCTCCCTTATATACAATCTATGTTCAATAAAAACTATAGATCTACATTTGAGAAATGGGCCCAACATCAAATAAAACAAGATGACCAAAGGTTTAACATGTATGAAAAAGAAAACATGGCCTTTGCTGATTACCTTAAACAAGATTGTCAATTTTGGCATATTGACTTACAAGAGGATGATTATAAAGTAGATTTATGGTCACCTGTAAATACTTTTTATCACTTAAGTTCACATAAGAAATATCTATCTGAAGCAAATATTGCAGGTAGAATTTTAGTTATGTCAATACCTGATGTTATAGATAACTATAAAGAAAAGCTCCACGATAAAGACATAGAATCACTTGAAGAATTACATGCGACTACAAACAACCTTATACCCTATGGTTCAACAGACGATGCGTTTTATGATGAAACTCAGGGGTATAATAACCAATATCCTAATGATATAAACGTACATAAGAGAATGAATGCCGATTCTCTTGCTGAATTAAATTCCGGACTACATGGTACTAACGATGAGTTACATAAGACATTTGATTCATATCTAAATTTAGATGGATCTTATAATTCTCCTACTTTAAGAGTAACGGAATTATATTGGAAGTCTCAAAAGAAAATGGGATTCCTATCTAAGGTAGATGAGTTTGGTGAATTTACTTCTGATATAATAACAGAAGACTTTATGGTTACTGCAAAACCAGTGTATGACACAACGTTTAATAAAGGTAAAACTAAAAAATCTTTAATATATGGAGAGCATATAGATTGGTTTTGGATTAATGAAGTATATAAAGGATGTAAAATTGATGGATCTGGATTAACTTCACAAGGTCTATCAGGGTCAAATAGATTTAAAAATAGTTATAGTGGAAGCATATACTTTGATTGTGGTCCTCTTAAATTCCAATTCAAAGGTGAAGATTCTTTGTGGGATGCTAGAATACCAATAGAAGGTATTGGGAAATCTGATATAAGACTTCCTCAAGGAGTTTCTTTAGTAGACTTAATGAAACCTTATCAAATTAAATACAATATTGTAAACAATCAAATAAAAGATATTTTACTTGATGAAAGAGGTACAGTTGTTTTAATGGACCAGTCAACAATCCCTACAAACTCAATGGGAGAAGACTGGGGTGTTAATAACTTTGCTAAGGTTGGATATACAATGGATGAGTTTGGTATTCTTCCTGTAGACACTTCTCTTCAAAATATGGGAGAAAGGTCTGGGTTTAATCAATTTCAAACTCTTAATTTAGAGCAATCTGGTAGACTTATGTCTAGAATACAGATTGCAAACTGGGCGAAACAGGAGGCATTTGCTGCTGTAGGAATTACTCCACAGAGGTTAGGTTCTATATCTGCATCTGAAACAGCAACAGGTACACAACAAGCTGTACAAAATTCTTATTCTCAAACAGAGATGTATTTTGTGGAACACTCTAATTTCTTAATGCCTAGGGTCAGAAGTATGATGTTAGACGCTGCTCAGTATTATAATTCAACAGAGAAGTCTGTTCAATTATCTTATATGAATGATCAAAATGAAGAAATATTTTTTGATATAGAAGGTTATAAATTATTAGCTAGGGATTTTCAAGTCTATACAAATTTCAAACCTAATTCTAAAGCAATACTAGATCAAATGAAAGGAATGATCTTACAAAACAACACTACTAACGCAAATATACATGACTTATTAAAAGTAATATCTGCAAACACTCCTTCAGAAGTAATAGAAGCTGCTAAGAAATCAGTAGATGATTTCAATGCTCAACAACAAGCTCAAGCAGAAAGAGAACAACAAGCTCAAGATAAAGCTATAGAAGCATCAGCAAATGAAAAACAATCAGAAAGAGACTTTAAAGCTAGTGAAAGCCAATTAGAAAGAGAGAATGATATTTATGAAGCTCAAATTCAAGCATTAGGTTATGCTAAAGATACAGATCTAAATAAAGACTCTACTCCAGATGTTGTCCAACTTGAAAAATTCAGTAATGATTATGCTAAGTTTCAAGAGAATCTTAACTTCCAAAGAGAAAAATTAACAGAAGATAAGAACAAAAATCAAACTAATGTAAATCTTAAGAGGGAAGAGATGAGAAATCGAAAGGAAATAGAAGATAAAAAATTACAGATTGCAAGAGAAAACACTTCAAAAAGTGAAATTGAGGCTAAAAGGAAGGCTAAAATAAAAAAATAAGTAAAAAATAATAGAAAAAGTTTTTTAAAAATAATTTTTTAAGTTATATTATAATTGAAACAAACAAACATGAGTATTAAAACAGTTGAAAAAGTAAACGATGATTTCTTAGACGACTTCTTTGGAGATAGTACAACATCTGTACTTACAGAAGAAGAGATTAAGAAACAAGAAAGCGCAGACAAGAATATTAAAACATTCTCAACTGCAGAAGAAGAATTAGAACTTGATTTTCTAAATGAACCATTTCCTAAAGGAGAGGTAAAAAAGGAAAAAGAAGTTTTAACTCCAGACAAAAAAGCAGAAGCTGATACAGACGCTGATGCAGATAAAGATAAAGATAAGGATAATAATATTATAGATTATATAACTAAAGATTATCCTGACGAAGTAGATACGTTCTCTGTCATTAATGAATTAATTGAAAGTGGTGAGCTTCTTGGATTTGAAGATCAAAAAATAGAATCCACTGAAGATCTTAGACAGTTGTTATTAGCTAATATTGAAAATGCTAGATCACAACCGGTTGAAGAATTCAAAAATGAATTTTTTGAATCTTTACCAGAAGAGATTAAGATTATCCACGAATATGCTAAGAAAGGAGCAAGTTCAGAAGATATTAGATCTTTGTTTAAATCTTTCTCTAAAATGGAAGAGACTTATAAGATAGACTCTTCGACACCTGATGGACAAAAGAAGATTATAAGAGATTACCTCTTACAAGCAGATTTTGGTACAAATGAAGAAATATCTCAAGAGATTGAAGATTGGGAAGACTTAGATAAACTAGAAGAAAAAGCTTTAAAGTTTAAACCTAAGTTAGAAAAGATTGAAGAAAAAAATGTTGCTGATAAATTAAAAGAACAGCAAGAAAGAGATAAAAGGCAAAGAGAGTTTCAACAAACTTTCATAGAGAACATAAAATCTGCTACTAACAGATCTACACTAGTTAATTTAAAACTAGCTAAGTCTGAAAGAGTATCTTTAGAAAATGATTTATTGCAAAATAATTATGTTTCTAGTTTGAGTGGAAGACCATTGAATGCACTTGGTAAAGCATTAGAAGATATAAGTTTTGTAACACCAAATCCTGAATTCTTAGCTGAGATAACATATTTTGCCACTAAGCCAGAAGAGTTTATAAAAAACTTAACTGAACAAATAAAACAAAAAGAAATTGGTAACACAATTAAAAAGTTAAAAACAAGGACTGTTACCAATAGTGCTCCAGAGAGTGCACAACCAACGAAAAATAAATATCGTGGAATAAACGATATGAATTAATATAAATAAATAAAAATTAACTACTAAATATAATTATGTCACAATCTTTAAACAACGGGATATTTTTAAGAGACGTTGAGTACAAACCTTCTGGTGCGCACTTTGACAGAGCTCATCTTAGAAACATCAATCCATCCGCTCCAACTGATCTTGGAATTATGGATCTTTGGGCAATGGCTCAAAAAAAAGAAGCACCATTGTACTGTATGTCTTCCTTTGGGGGACAAAACACTATCTATTCTAAGGACCATAGGTTCACCTGGAAGATACCTACTCAAGGCCAACAGCCTTATATAGTAGAGGCATATCTACCTGCTGATACTGAAAGAATCGGAGAAGACGGTCAAACTTTCAAAGCTAAATTCAACAAGAGATTTGTTGGACTAGGTGCTGTTGTTACTTATGATAAATTTAACGGTGTTGAATTTATGGTAGTTGGTGACATAATTGATGGTGATGACGGAGTTATCTACGAGCTTAGTATTGTTAGTTATCACAAGTATGTAGATCGTAAGTACCTTGAAGGAGGAACTTATTTCCACAGAAAGACTTCTGTTCGTACAGAACACTCTACTCACTGGGATGAGCAACTTCTAGGGGGTGGCGCTGGTTATAGAGAATTTTACAACTATGTTGGAGAACATCAAGTACATGATCATTACTCAGTATCTGAAGATGCTGCTGAAATGGGAATGAACAAAGAAGTTGTAGAACTTTGGAAAGTTGGCAATAGTGATGATCCTTCTGTAAAAGAAGTTAAGTCTGTACAAGAGCTTGCTGGTAAGATTGGCAAAAAAGCTATGAAGAAAATGTATGATGATGGAGATTTATCTTATACATGGACTAAAAAAAGAGATCAATTATCAATTAATAAATTGATGGGTGATATGGAGAATTACTTAATGTGGGGACAAGGTGGTACAGACAGAAATATATCTGGTCCTAACGCAGTAAGACTTCCAATGGGTCTTTGGAAACAACTTGATAACGGTTTCAAAAGAGTTTACACTAGAGAAGAATTTAACTATGATATGTTTAGATCTGAGATCTACAACTATTTCCTTGGTAAAATTGACTTCACTGGTCCTGATTCAAGTACTTACTTGCAAATCCAAACTGGACTTGGTGGTATGAACTTGATTAACAAAATGATCTGGAAAGAAATCAATGCAATGGGTCTTCAAATGGACGCAACTGCAACTGGTATTCTTGATGGAGATAGAATGCACCTAAGATTAGGAGCGTTTGCTGATAGAATTAAGATGCCTTTCTTAGCGAATCTTGAGTTTGTTTATAACCCTGCATTTGACACGGTTAATAACAACCCTATTGAGAATCCTACTGTAGAAGGATATGCACTTTCTTCTTATTCATTCATTGTATATGATTACAACGAAAATCAAGGTAATGATAATATCTGTTTAATTAAGTACTCTCCTACTGGAAACCCTAGTAAGATATCTGATGTTAGACAAATAATCCAAGATGGTACTGCTTCTTACTTCGGTGGGAATCAAGTTAAGTCTTCTGGTGATTTCTCTGGATACAGAGTTAAATTCACTATGAGAACTCCTACTATCTTTGTAAAAGATCCTACCAAGATTTTACGATTTAGTATGAAGAACCCTGTTACAGGATTCTCTCTCTAGCCAATTGATATTTAGGGAGTTACTTAGTAGCTCCCTTTTTATTTTTTAATAAACAAACAACAAACACAAAAAAACAAAATCATGGCAAGACCAAAAAAAGAAATTGAAGAAGAAGTATTAGAAAATACAATTTCAAAAACAGAATTTCAAGTAAACTCAGAGTTGTTTATGGAACTGTTCAATCAACAAAAAGAGGCAATGAGTTCTTTAAAAGAAGAATTGTCACTTTTAAAATCTAAACCTGCTCCATTACAAGTTGCAGAGATAAGTATAGAAAACTTAAAAGCAAAGGACTATGGTTCTAGCTTAGAAAAACTTAAATCATTAAACCTTCCTAAAAAAGTACAAATAAAGCAGTACTTAGATAAGTCTCAAGAAAATATGGGATTAACTGCTGCCGGTATTTCTGTATTAGATGGAGTTGGTGGTAAAGGTGGATTCAAAGAAGCAATGGGGTACCTAACCAAAGCTGGTATAAATTACTATTTAACTGGATTTGATGAAGGTTCTATAAATATAAAATCTATAAAAGATTCAGAAGAAAGAGCTGCAGCTATTAATGAAGTAAAGAAAGTAAAAGAGTTACTTGAAGATATTATGCAAGTAGATCTTTCTAGTACAAATACTTCATTCTGGAAAAATATATACTTTGAAGTAAGAGGTGGAGTAAAAACTTTAAACTTAAACGAACCTACCGAACTACTTATGTATTATGGAATAATAGGTGGAGGTATTAGTCAAGTAGCTTCTTCATTGGAGTTTGCTGAAAGAAGTAATATCGGGTTTAAACATTACTTACATATCGACAATGTTGTTGAGAATAAGAAAATAACTAGTAAACGATCAATTAATAAAGCGATTGCTAAATTAGAAGAACTTTACGATGATAGTAATAGCGATAAGTTATACATGATTGCTAAAACAGTACTTCCTATAACTAAAGGATTTACTAAAAAAGATTCTATTGATAGATTGTACAATGATCTTAACGACTTTATAAATGGAGTAAATATTCCTAGAGGAATATCTGAGCCTCATAAGTTGTTTATGGTTGCATCTGAAAAATCGTTAGAAGACTTAACAGTAAAAGCAGTAATAACAGATGCTAAATACTATAACTTCTTAAAGATTAATGAAGATGGATTTTTTTACAACACTACTACCTTCACTTTAGTTGGTAAGAGTATTGCAGAGATAGTTGAATTTTATAAGAACCCACTTAACAACTCAGAGTTTAGTGATCTTGTGATACGAGTACACGAAATTTGGAGTAAATAATGAATGTAAATCTGATTCCTGTAAAAATAAAGCAAAGGCTTAATAAGTTAGATAGTAACGACTATGATAACATTGAGTGCTGGCAATATGTAGAAGCTTTTAATAAGGCCCAAAGAGATTGGTGCCGTAGACAACTACATGGGGGAAATCAGTTTAGAGAAGGTGCAGAACAAACTACAAGAAGAATAGATGATCTACAGGTATTATTAAAACCTGTGGATTTATCTATTTCTAAAAAAGACACCATTTCTTTTGAAACAGAAGTATTACCTTTAGATTATTTACAATACAATAGATTGTCAGTAACTGTAAAAGAACCTTGTGGTAAAATACGAATGACATCAGATCTTATTAAAGATGCAAATCTTAATGAGTATTTAGGAGACTTCTCATTAAAACCTTCTTTGGAATGGAGAGAGACTTTTCATACATTAACAAATAATAGATTTGTTATATATACAGATGGTGATTTTTCTATATCACAAGTTGCATTAAGTTATTATAGACAACCTAGAGAAATATCTTTAGATTCTTGTCCTTCAATAGATGGTATAATAAGTGGTGATATAAACCCAGAGTTTAAAGATGATATTGTTGAATTATTAATTGATGAAACAGTTTCCATATTAGCTATGGACATAGAATCTCCTAATGCTTCAACTATGGCTTCAAACAGAGTTACAAAAAATAACTAAAAAAGTAAAGAACTTTAACAAAAAAACGTTATATTATAATTAGATATAACTATTAATATAAAATAAAAATTATGGCAAATTTCAATTTTGGCCACAGTTTCCCTAGAGTTTTTATAGGAACTGGAGCCTTCGCAACAAGTGGTAACACCGCTGACCTTAACCCAGGGGAAATAGGTATTTTTGATAAAACAACATTTGATGCTTTAAATATGGGAGCTGCAATACCAGCAGCATACCACAAAAGACAGATAATGTTTGCTCAAGGAGCATATCACACAAAAGATTCACTAACAAGTGGAAATTTCACTGATAACTTCCAAGGACTACAAAAATCTGTAAAATCATTAGGCGTACTTACAAAGTATGTAAACAGTGTTACCAAGACTACACCTAAAAGTGGTGCAGCTGAATCTTGGGTTATTGGTTGGGATGGTTTTTCTGATTGCTGTGCTACTCCAAAGTGTGACTCTGTTTACACTGTAAGACTAGATGCTAAAGGAGAAGTTATTCGTAGACTTTTAAACAGAGATTGGTACAAAGAGTTATCTTATCAAACTGAAGTGTGTGAAGGATGTTCTAGTTGTGGTGCAGAAGGTGGAACTAGCAAATTTGCTATGTTTACTGCTTTTGCTAAACAAGTTAATGAAGATCCAATTGCAAGTAAGTTCTTGAAAGCTTCTTTAATGTATGATAAAGCTACTTGCCCACTTACAACAGTAGACTTCACAGAATACTCTGTTGATATTTGTGACGCAGGTGATATCTTATCATTAGCTAAGTTACAAGTTGAATATCCTGCTTTAGCAATAACACGTACTCAAAGAGACGGTGTTGATGTTACTAATTTAGGAGATCAAACTAAAGGTTCTACTTCTACTTATAAAGTAGTTACAATAGACACTGCTGTTACAGGTGATAATGCTCCTGCTGACACAGCTTTCGGTACAGATTGGGTTACAGGTGCTGCAGTATTTAAAGTTGAAAGAACTTTATTTATTACAATACCTAAGACAGAAGGAGATGCTATAGGTAGAGTTGCTGCTGTAAACACATTCTACATTGGTAGAGCTGATGTTACTGCAGTTGTAGACTCAAGTACATATGCAGTTGTTGCTGCTGACTGTTCTCAAGTTATAGAACTTACTCAACTTTCTAGTAATTATATGGAAGAAGGTTGTAAAGCTTCTGACGTTGCTACTTACCTAGAGGTAACTTCTTTTGAAGGAACTAGTTGGGATGAGTCTTTACCTTGCAACACTAATGCTGACTGTAATACTTGTATCGGTCTTAAGATAGAAACTGCATTCGTAGAGAAGAAATTTGGTAACTGTTCATTTAACATAAATGATTACTATAACGTAGATGGTATTCGTCTTGAGGTTTCTCTTAAGGACGATGCTGCTCTTGATAGTCATACTACTTGGCCAGTGAAAAAACTAAGTTCTTTTGTACAAGCTTCAGGCTTGGGTGAAACTGTTCTTAGAAAGTATATTACTGCTTCAGGTTATGATTTACCGGAAGAGCAATTTGAAATGGATCTTAGAATGAGAGAAGTTGCTGATCAGCAACATTTAAACATAATTGACAGAAGTGCTTCTTATGTTAAATATACTCTTAATCATTCTATTCCTCATTCAATGAATGCTATGGGAATGACTGGTCTTAACAATGATCAGACTTATAACCTAGACTTTTATTTCAAAGACGGTGTTGACGCTAGTGATTTTGAAGCTCGTCTTCTTGAAATAGCTGTAGAAGCTGGACTTGATAATGCAGGCGCATTGTTCACTTACTAAAAATTAATTACTAATATTAACAAGGGAGGTTGATTTATATCTTCCTCCCTTTATTTTTAAAAGATGAGATCAGAATTAAAATTACAAGTTTACGAAGATGGGAATGAATCAATACTTACTATTATTGATAGAAGTGTTTATAACCCAGATATAACAACTACGTGTTCAGAAGTATTAATAACTGCTCCTGGTTTTGGAGATGAACTTGTTTTTGAAGTAGCTGTAGATTTTAATAAAGCATTTACATCTCATGATTTCGGTTATACTGATATAACCTGTGATAAAACAATGTTATTACAAGATGGAATCTATGTAATAACATATAATATATGCCCTACAGACACTTTTACTGTAACATATAATCACCTTAGACAAACTAGAGTATTGAATAAGTATTACAAAACACTATGTTCATTACAATTAGATGCTTGTCAACCAACTAAAAAGCAAAAAGAGAACCTGCTTAAACTAAAAGAAATTAAACAGTACTTAGATGCAGCAAAGGCTTATGTCGAAGTATGTGGTAATCCTAAAAAAGGATTGGAACTAAACGATTATGCAATTGAAAGATTATCTAAAATAAGTACACTATGTAAAACCTGTTAAACCAAAAACCATGGCAAATTGTACCCAATGTAACAAAAACGTAGGATGCTCATGCAAACTTAAAATGAATGCACAAGGAAATAAAGTTTGTTCAACGTGTCTAGCAAAAAGTAATAAAACTAAAAAATGAATACTCAATGTAAAATAGATTGTTGTTTTGCTGATAACATATATAAAAGTTATCAGAATAGACGATATGGTATTAATCATTGCTTGGATCCAGAAAAAGAAGAAATTGAGAAGTTAGCTGATTTAAAAGAAATCCATGATTTTAATCTTAAAACAGATACATTAACTGACCTATGCTGTATGACAGAAATATTAGAAAAAATAAATAGAATTTAAATGCAACCAATAAAAGATCCATATAGCAGTAGCTGTTCTCATATATTAAGTTCATCATGTATAAAGTGGTCAACTGATTTAGTTCTTAATTCTGTAGTATTAGAAAAGAATCAAAGTCTTACTGAAGTAATTATTAATTTAGTTACTGAGTTAAATGATTTGCAAAATTCATTAGACGTATCAAGTATAGATTTACAATGTCTTACTGAGTGCAGTGCAATAATAGACTGTAGCGATAACCCTCCATTAACAGATATTATTGAATGTTTAATTAAGAGCCATTGTGAACTAAAGGGGAGAGTTGATTCTACAAAAGGAGGATTGGTTTACTCAGATGTTGTATTTGATTGTGCACATGTATGGTCTATAACTGATAAGTTAACAGGTACTCCTACAGATGCAGAATTATATAGTTATTTAGTTTCTCTTATATGTGAAGTATATGATCGAACTAAAAATGATGTAATTAATACCAATTTAAATGCATTAACACTTAGGGTTTTATCCCTAGAAACTACAACTGGTGGCGGTGGAACTGGTGGCGGTGGAACTGGTGGTACAGTTTCTACAGTAGCACCAGGGTGCTCTGCAATATGGTCTGTTACTTCTGAAATTCCGAATGCAGTTACATTACTTGCAAATAGACTTAAAGCGTTAGAACAATTAGTACTTAATACTGATAGAGGATCTAATATAATAAATTGTGATCCTCCTACCTTAGACCCTGGTGACACAGCATGCATGGTGTCAATCACTACAAAATTTAACGACTGGGGATATGATCCACCATTCACTGATTACGATACAATAGAAGATAAGTTTAAAGCAATGTTAAAGATTAATTGCGCACTTATTGATAGAATGTCAACTATATATGACAATATAACAACTTGCTGTGAAGGTGAAGATTTATGCTTTGCAGCTACTTTAGAAGAATCCTGCTGCGACTGTTAAACAAATTTAATTATGGCAAATTACTATATAAACGGAACAACACTAGCTACTTCTAGTACAGTATTCACAGATTCAAAAATGACTATTGCTGCTGCTAATGGATTTTATTCAGATGGTAGTGGTATATCTAGACAACAACTTTCTGGTATATTACAAACTGCACAAACTTGCCCTATCTGTGCTACCTCTTGCGGAGAGGCCGTATCTACTGTAGGAAACGAAGGAGTATATCTACTAAATATAGATGCAGGTAACTCCGCTTCTGACGTAGGGGCTATTGTTGTTAGATTTGCCCCAGCTAGCGTACCTGATGGGATAAGAGCTTGGTTTGATGGCAGTGTCTACAATAAGATGTCTTCTCCTAACGATGGATACCACGCATCTACAGTGGGTGGCAATTTTACCTACGTAGGCAATAGTGCTAGTGGGTGTTCTATCTCAGGATTAACATTTTCTTT
>Ga0105051_10002674_pt1 | contig 22482 bp, 20 predicted proteins | sample FRY02_FD_78383 | JGI IMG/M metagenome (GOLD analysis project Ga0105051, IMG submission 78383) | Freshwater microbial communities from Lake Fryxell liftoff mats and glacier meltwater in Antarctica - FRY-02 (megahit assembly) | ecosystem: Environmental > Aquatic > Freshwater > Ice > Glacier... | reverse complement strand
TACACCTGCCCGCCGCGCTTGAGCTCGCGCAACACAGCTTCGCGAATCACGCCGTTGCTCTCTGAGCGCACAAAAGTTTTGATGGCTAGGCGGCGCTGCGGCGCGGTGGCAATCACGCTCAGATCGCGCAGGCCTTCAAGCGCCATGCCCAGGGTGCGCGGGATCGGTGTGGCAGTCAGCGTGAGCACATCAACCTCGGCGCGCAGTGCCTTCATCTGCTCTTTGTGGCGCACGCCAAAACGGTGCTCCTCATCGATGATGAGCAGCCCCAGGTCTTTGAACTTTGTCTTCTCGCTCAGCAGCTTGTGCGTGCCGACCACGATGTCGACCGTGCCGTCGTTGATGCCTTTTTGCGCCGCTGTGATTTCCTTTTGGGAGCGAAAGCGGCTCATCTCAGCGATCTTCACCGGCCACTTGGCGAAGCGGTCCACCAGGGTCTGGTAGTGCTGCTCGGCCAAAAGCGTGGTGGGTGCGAGCAAGGCCACTTGGCGCCCGCCGGTGACAGCCACAAAGGCGGCGCGCAACGCCACCTCGGTCTTGCCAAAGCCCACGTCGCCACACACCAGGCGGTCCATCGGACGCGGGGAAATCATGTCTTGAATGACAGCGTGAATCGCGGCGCGCTGGTCGGCGGTTTCCTCGAAGCCGAAGTCGTTGGCGAACACCTCGTAGTCTTGTGGTGAGTAGCGGAACGCGTGGCCTTGGCGGGTGGCGCGGCGGGCGTAAATGTTGAGCAACTCGGCAGCGGCGTCTCGTACCTGCTCGGCGGCTTTGCGTTTGGCCTTGTCCCACTGGCTGCTGCCCAGGCGGTGCAGTGGGGCCTCGTCGGCGCTGACCCCGGTGTAGCGGCCGATCAGCTGCAGCTGGCTTACGGGCACATAAAGCACCGCCTTGTCGGCGTATTCGAGGTGCAGGAATTCCATCAACGCGGGCGTGCCGTCTGGGTTCTTATCGCCCATGTCGAGGTTGATCAGGCCGCGGTATCGGCCGATGCCGTGGGCGTTGTGCACCACCGGGTCACCGAGGCTGAGCTCGGCGAGGTCTTTGATGAGTGCCTCGACATCGCTGACCTGTTCCTGCTTTTTGCGCCGGCGTGTGGTGAGGCCAGCGGCGAACAGCTCGGTCTCAGTGACGAAGTCGATGCCGTGTTCGACCGAGGAAAAGCCCACATTGAGCGCGGCGGTGGCGATACCCAGCTTTTCGTCGCTGCGCTGGAATTCGGCCAGCGAATCAAAGGCCGGTGGGCTGACGCCGCTGGCGCGAAGGAAGTCAAGCAGGCTTTCGCGCCGGCCGTCGCTCTCGGCCAGTATCAGCACCCGGTGCGCGGTGTTGCGGATGTGGGTTTGTAAGCGCGCAAGCGGATCGTCGGTGCCGCGCACCACAGACAGGTCGCCAAGTTTTTGTGCGAAGGCGTTGTCTTGCACATCCGCCAGCGTGGGGCGAATCGCGAGCTGCGCGTGGGCATTGGCCTGGGTGTAGAACTGCTCGGCGGAAAGAAACAGCGATCCCGGCGGCAGCGCGGGGCGGTCTGGGTCGGTGCGCACCAGGCGGTAGCGGTCTTGCGTGTCTTGCCAGAAGCGCTGGAAGGCGGGTTCGAGGTCGCCATGAAGCACAACCGTGGCTGCATCACCGAGGTAGTCGAACACGGTCGCGGTTTCCTCGAAAAACAGCGGCAGGTAGTACTCGATGCCGGCTGTGGCCACGCCATTTCCCATGTCCTTGTAGATGCGGCTTTTGGTCGGGTCGCCTTCCAGCAGTTCGCGCCAGCGGCTGCGGAATTTGACGCGTGCGGCGTCGTCCATCGGGAATTCGCGACCGGGTAGCAGCCGCACCTCAGGTACCGGGTACAGGCTGCGCTGGCTGTCGGGGTCGAAGGTGCGGATGCTGTCGATTTCGTCGTCGAACAGATCGACCCGGTATGGCACCAGCGAGCCCATGGGGAAGAGGTCGATCAGGCCGCCGCGCACCGCGTACTCGCCCGGGCTCACCACCTGCGTCACATGTTGGTAGCCAGCGAGCGTGAGCTGGGCTTTGAACTTGGCCTCGTCAAGCTGCTGCTTGACCTTGAACTGGAAGGTGTAGCCAGCCAGAAACGCGGGCGGCGCCAGCCGGTACAGCGCGGTGGTGGCGGGCACCAGCACCACGTCGGCTGCGGCGTTGCTGTCGTTGGCCGGGGCGTTGGCGCGGTTGTGGATGCGCCACAGCGTGGCCAGGCGTTCGGAGATCAGGTCCTGGTGTGGCGAAAAACTGTCGTAGGGCAGCGTTTCCCAGTCGGGGAACAGCGCGCAGCGGATCTCGGGCGCGAAGAATGCCATTTCGTCGATCAGCCGCTGCGCGTCGGTGGCGTCGGCGGTGACAACAGCCATCAGGCGCCCAGTGGCTTTTTCGCGTTGCGCCAGTTGCGCGAGCAGCAAGGCGTCAGCGGCACCGAAGGGGCGCGGCAGCGTGAAGCGCTTGCCGGGTTGGAGTTTGGGCAGGTCCATGGGTGGGGTGGCGCGTGCGATGGGTGTCGCCACACGCGAATTTGGCGCAGGCCGCCATGACAAAAACCCCCTATCGCATCAGATGGGGGGTGGGAACACAAGATTTTAGAATGGGCCATGGCCACGCAACCCGACACAGTCCCTTTGTCCCCCAACGCCGCTGTGCCAAGCACACGCTGTTTTGCCCTGTTGCCCTGCGCCGGACAAGGTGTGCGCGCGGGCCGCGACACGCCCAAGCAATACCAGGAGCTGCTGGGCCGGCCGATGGCCTTGCACACGCTGGCTGCGTTTCTGGCTGTGCCTCGCATCGCCCAGGTCTGGTTTGTGGTGGCGCCCACAGACAGATTTTTGAGCCTGAATCAACCGAACGTCAGGCTGGCGCACTGCGGCGGCAGCAGCCGGGCCGAGAGCGTGTTCAACGGCTTGCAGGCCCTGCGGCAGGCGGGCGCGCAGCCGACCGACTGGGTGCTGGTGCACGACGCGGCGCGTTGCCTGATCACGCCTGCGCAAATCAGCGCGCTGATGGACGCCTGCGAGCCCGATCCGGTGGGCGGTCTGCTGGCGCTCAAGCTGGCCGACACGCTCAAGGCCGAGGCCAGTGGGCGGGTGGTGGCCACCATTGATCGCGCCAACAAATGGCTGGCACAAACACCGCAGATGTTTCGCATTGGCCTGCTGCAGGCCGCGCTGCAAAGGCAAGCCGCCTCCGGTTTTGCCGGTGTAACCGACGAGGCCAGCGCAATGGAACTGGCTGGCCACGCGCCGCGCGTGGTGCCGGGCAGTGCGCAGAATTTCAAGGTCACCTACCCGGAAGATTTCGCCCTGGCTGAGGCCATTTTGAGGAACCGTTTGTGAATCTTATGTCGTTCAATCTGCGCATCGGCGAAGGCTGGGATGTGCATGCGCTGGTGCCCGGTCGACCGCTGATCCTCGGTGGCGTGCGCATCCCGCATGCGCTGGGGTTGCTGGGTCACTCCGACGCCGATGTGCTGCTGCACGCCATTACCGACGCGCTGCTGGGTGCTGCTGCGCTGGGTGACATCGGGCGCCATTTTCCCGACACCGACCCCGCGTTCGGGGGCGCCGATTCCAGCATTTTGCTGGCCGAGGCGGCGCGCCGCGTGCGAGCAGCGGGCTTTGCTATCGTGAACCTTGACAGCACAGTGATCGCGCAGGCGCCCAAACTGGCGCCGCACATCGCGGCCATGGTGGCGCAGATCGCGCAGACGCTGGGGTTGGCGCCGGGCCAGGTGAATGTGAAAGCCAAAACCGCCGAGCGGCTGGGCCCGGTAGGTCAGGAGCTTTCCATCGAGGCGCGCGCGGTGGTGTTGCTGGTGGTCGAACCACCGGCCGATTGAATTGGCTCTTTGATCTTGGTGACGGTCTTGCCCACGGGTGGCGCCTTGCGCAGCCTCATGTGGGCGCAGAGCCCGCCAGCGACGCTGTTGGATAGCGCGAAACGACCGCCCATGCGTTCCAGCGCGCGCTCCACGATCGACAAACCAAGGCCGGTGCCGGTGGCGTCGCTGCGCGAGACATCGCCGCGAAAGAACGGCTGCGTCAACTGGCTCAGCATGATCGGGCTGACGCCTGGGCCGTGATCGCACACCCTGATCAGCACCGTGTCGTCTTTTTCCTTGGCCGCGATGTCTATCTTCACCGCGCCCGTGAGCGGGTCGCGACCGTAGCGCCGCGCGTTTTCCAGCAGATTGGCAAACACCCGCTGCAGCTCCACCGCGTCGCCCATAACAAAGGTGTCAGGCGCCATGCTGATGGTGACCTGCGTGCCCATGTCGGTCCCGAGCACGAAGGTGGCGGCATCAACCACCTGGTTCAGATGGACGCGATCGGCTTGCCGGTTGTTGGGGCGGGCGTAGTCGAGAAATTTGTCAATGATCGCGTTGACCTGTTCGATGTCGGCTGCCATGTATTCGCGTGCTTGGGGATCGGCCACGCTCATTTCGGTTTCCAGGCGCAGCCGCGACAGGGGCGTGCGCAGATCGTGCGAGATGCCCGCCAGCATGAGTGCGCGGTCTTGCTCGATCTTGGACAGGCGCTGCGCCATGCGGTTAAAGCCGATGTTGACCTCTCGGATCTCGCTGGTGGCCACCGCCTCGTTGAGCTGGCTGGAATTGAAATCGCCGTCGCGTACCCGGCTGGCAGCAAACGACAGTTTCTTCAGCGGGTGGTTGATCAGGCGCGTGATCACGGCGGCACCCGTGAGCGAAATCAACGCGGCTATGCCAAGCCAGATCAGCCAAGTGGTGCCGGCTACCGAGCCGATGCGCGAGGGGTCTGTGAGCAGCCAATAGGGATCTTCGTCGATGGAAAAGCCGATCCACAGCCCAGTTTTGCCGTTGACCTCGCGCGCCACCACCGTGTCGGGTCCGAGTCGGGTCTGTAGCCGTGCGCTCACGTTGCGGCTGAGCGAATCAAAGTCGTAGAGCCGGTAGATGTCGCTGGGTTCGCGGGGTGCGATGCGCAGGCCCTCTTCGTCGGCCAGCGCTTTGATGAGCGAGACGCGGGCGATGGAATCGGAATGCACCAGTGCTGCCCGACTCAGGTTGACCAAAGAGGCAAGCTGCTGCGCGCTTTGCAGTGCGCGCGGTTCGTATTCCAGCGCACGAAACGTCTGCAGCCAAGCGACGATGCAGCCCACCAGCAGCAACGAGAGAAAAAAGAACGTGCGCCAGAACAAGCTGACGCCGCGCCCGGGCCGCATTTCCAGCGGCGCTGGCGCAGCTTCAAGATCGGGCGGCTGCGTTTCCGGGGAAGCGTTCGATGCCTGGTCGGGCATCAGGCGGTTCCGTCGGGCACAAAGACGTAGCCCACGCCCCACACGGTTTGCAGGAAGCGCGGCGATACAGCGTCTTCCTCGATCAGCTTGCGCAGCCGGGAAACCTGCACATCCAGGCTGCGGTCAAACGGTTCGAACTCCCGCCCGCGCGCCAGCTGTGCCAGTTTCTCGCGCGACAGCGGCTGGCGCGGGTGGCGCACCAGCGCCTTGAGCATGGCGAATTCGCCGGTGGTCAGCGGCAGATCAGCGCCATGCTTGCGCAGGGTGCGCAGGCTCAGGTCGAACTCAAATGGACCGAAATTCACCACTTCCTGTTCTTGCGATGGCGCACCTGGCACCTCGGTGGGAGGACGCCGGCGCAACACCGCGTGGATTCGCGCGAGCAGCTCACGCGGATTGAAGGGCTTGCCAAGGTAGTCGTCTGCACCCACTTCCAGCCCCACGATGCGGTCCAGATCCTCACTCTTGGCGGTGAGCATGATGATGGGTGTACGTTCACCGTTGGCGCGCAGACGCCGGCAGATTGACAGACCGTCTTCACCCGGCATCATCAGGTCGAGCACGATCAGATCCACCGATTCGCGCTGTAAGACCCGGCTTAGCGCCTTGCCGTCCTCGGCCAGCATCACCTCAAAGCCCTCTTGCATCAGGTAGCGGCGCAGCAGGTCGCGAATGCGGACATCGTCGTCTACCACCAGGATTTTGTTGGGGCTTGTGCTGATTTGTGGCATGGGTGAAACTTCCAAAGGATGTAACAAAGCCCATTCTGGCAGCGCCAAGTGCTTGTTCCGTACCGTTTTTTGGATTTTTGACAAGGTGTTACAGATGTTGCGTCGCGCTGGCGCTGGCCAGCTGCGCCCGGCCTCGCACAATTGGGGCAGAGCTTCGAACTTGAGACCAACATGAAAACGTATTGCATAACCGGGCTGCTCCTGTGTTCTTTGGTTGCCGCGGCGAACGCGCAGACGCTGGAGGATGGGCGGGTGCCGGCGGACTCCGCTGGCACACCGTCGCTGGTTTTGCCGATCGTGGGTCAAGCGGACGATCAAGGCAACCCGCCTCGCTTGCGCGAGTTGCTGCGCCAGCCTTCTGGCGACAGGCCAGAGCCGGGCAGCAAACCGTACCGGCTGTCTCCCGAAGAGCGCCATCGCATGCGTGAGCAGCTGCGCAGCCAGTCTGGTGCAGAACAAAGCCGGGAAAAGTGGTGATGCGCGCGCAGCCATTCGGGCGTTGCGCCCGCCAGCTGCGCCAGGCGCCTTGGCTGCTCTGCGCTGCCCTGGCTTGGCCGGTTCATGCCGAGACGCCAGTGGCACCTTCCAATGTGGTGCAGATCGCGGCCAGCGGCTTCATGCAGGTGCAGCAAGACTGGCTCACTCTGCGCCTGAGCACCAACGAAACCGGCCCCGACGCGCTCACGGTGCAAAACCAGCTTAAAGCGGCGCTGGAGACGGCGTTGCGTGTGGCGCGAGCCGAGGCACAGCCCAGTCGGCTGGAGGTGCGAACCGGTCAGTTCAATCTTCACCCGCGCTACAGCAGCGCTGGCAAGGTCATCGGCTGGCAGGGCAGCGCCGAGCTGCTGCTGGAGGGGCGCGACATCGCGCGCATCACCGAGACGGCCGGAAAGATTTCCACACTCACCTTGGGTGGTGTTGCGTTCAGCCTGTCGCGGCAGATGCAGCGGCAGCTGGAATCGGAGGTGCAGGCGCAAGCGATCGAGCGCTTTAAGGCCCGCGCCGCCGAGGTGGCCACTGGCTTCGGCTTTGCGGGCTACACGCTGCGCGAGGTCGCCATCAGCTCGGTCGATCAGGACTTTTCACAACCCGACCCACCGCGCATGCCTGCCATGCAAGCCAAGGCTGCGATGAGCGACATCGCGGTGCCTGCCGTGGCCGGCAAAAGCACGGTCAACGTGACGGTCTCGGGCAGCATCCAGCTGCGCTGACGAACAGCACCACCCGCCCATACAAAAGACCCGCATGCGGGTCTTTTGTATGGGCGGCGTTGCTTGTGCTGCCTTGGTGGGCCGGGCTTACTGTGCGGCCCAACCGCCATCCATGTTCCAGGCCACGCCGCGCACGTTGTTGGCCGCTGGTGAGCAGAAAAACACCGCCAGTTCGCCCAGCTCTTCCGGGGTGGTGAACTGGAGCGAAGGCTCTTTTTCGCCGAGCAGGCGTTTCTTCGCCTCATCGTTGGACACGCCCAGCGCCTCGGCCTTTGCATCCACCTGTTTTTGCACCATCGATGTGAGCACCCAGCCAGGGCAGATGGCGTTGCAGGTGACACCGGTGGTGGCGTTCTCCAGCGCGGTCACCTTGGTCAGGCCGACGATGCCGTGCTTGGCCGCCACATAGGCCGACTTTTCGGACGAGGCCACCAGCCCGTGTACCGATGCCACGTTGATGATGCGCCCCCAGTTGGCCTTTTGCATCGCCGGCAGCGCCAAGCGGCTGGCGTGAAACGCGCTGCTGAGGTTGATCGCCAGAATCGCGTCCCATTTCTCGACCGGGAAATGCTCAACGCGCGCCACATGCTGGATGCCAGCGTTGTTGACCAAGATGTCCACCTGGCCGAACGTGGCAACGGCAAACGCCATCATGGCCTCAATTTCTGCCGGCTGGCTCATGTCAGCGCCGTGGTAGGCCACCTTTGCGCCCAGCACGGCAATTTCTTTTTGGGGCGCAGCACTGTCACCAAAGCCGTTGAGCAAAATGTTGGCCCCCTGACGCGCCAGCGCCTTGGCAATGCCCAGGCCAATGCCGCTGGTGGATCCGGTGATGAGGGCGGTTTTGTTGACAAGCATGGGGTGGCTCCAGTTCCATTACGATCGGGCGAAAGGCCCGCTGCAGATTATCGCGGACCCGTTTTCCCTCCCCTTTTTCTGTCCCCACCGCGCCGTGCCATGTCCGAACCCGCCCAGCAATTTCTTACCGTCGGTGATCCGGCTGCCAGCACTGGTGCCCCTCGGCGCATGGCTTATCGGGATTGGCCTGCCGAGGCCGCTGACAACGCGCATGTGGTGATCTGCGTACATGGCTTGTCGCGCCAGGGTTGCGACTTCGACACCCTCGCCCGACACCTGCGGCCGCACTGCCGCGTGATCGCGGTGGACGTGGCCGGACGTGGGCACAGCGACTGGCTGGCCGACCCCATGGCCTATCAGGTGCCGACCTACGCGGCCGACCTGGCGGCGCTGATCGTGTACCTGCGATCGACCCAGCCGGCGTTGATGATCGACTGGGTGGGCACCAGCATGGGTGGGCTGATCGGCATGGCCTTGGCCGCGGTTCCGACGCTGGGCTTGCGCCGGTTGGTGCTCAACGATGTCGGGCCGGTGTTGCAGTGGAACGCGCTGCAGCGCATTGGCCGCTACCTAGGCGAAAACCCCCCGTTTGACAGCGAACAGGCTGCCGCCGATTACCTGGCGTCCATCTCCAGCGGGTTTGGTCCGCATACGCCCGAGCAATGGCTGGCGCTCTCGCGCCCATTGCTGCGCGAGCGCGACGGCCGCTGGTGGCTGCATTACGACCCCGCCATCGCGCTGCCGCTGCGCGCCATGCTGGGCGCTGATGCGCCAGCCGCACAGCAGTCGGTGCGCGACAGCGAAGCCATGCTCTGGAGCCTGTACGACCGCATCACCGCGCCCACCTTGCTGCTGCGCGGTGCCGAGTCGGACCTGTTCACAGCGCAAACCGCACAGCGCATGGCTGAGCGCGGGCCGCGCGCGCACTGCGTGTCTTTCCCCGGTGTGGGCCATGCGCCCACCCTGATTGCCGCCGACCAGTGCGCAGCGGTCAGCAGTTTCCTGCTGGCTCACTGAGCGCCCGAGAGCGAAGCCGCTGTGGCCAACAAGCGCAAGCCCGCCCCCTGCCGTGACGCCGCGACCGACGCAGCGCCCGAACGGGCTGCGCACCCCGACTCGCCCAACCCGCCTTCGGCCATCGTGGCCGCCACCCTGGCCAGCTTGCCGCAGCAGCCTCAGGCTTTGTCACGCGCCCGGGCCTTTGCCGAGCCGCTGCTTGCCAGCGAGCAGCTAGCCACCGGCGAAAACGTGTTGGAACACGCGGACGCGGTGGCCGAAATCCTGCGTCAGATCGGGGGCTCGGAGGCGATGCAGGCGGCGTCTTACATGGTCTATGCCTGCGAGCACCTGAACCGGCCGCAGGAGGTGATCGCCAAGGCCTTTGGCGAGACCTTTGCTGCCCTCGCGGTGGAGACCACCAAGCTGGTGCACCTGCAGCGCCAGGCACGCATCAAGGCGGCGCAGGCGCTAGCGAAGAAGAGCGAAGAGCGCGCGGCCGCACAGGACGCTGCCATGCCCATGGCCTCGCTTGCCAAACAGCCGGTATCGGAGCTGGCCGCCAGCCAGACCGAAAATGTACGCAAGATGCTGCTGGCGTTTTCGCGTGATCTGCGCGTGGTCATGCTGCGCTTGGCTTCGCGCCTGCAGACGCTGCGGTTCTACGCTGCCAGCAAAGGCGACCCCGAGCCGGCGCTGGCGAGTGAAGCGCTCCACGTGTTCGCGCCGCTGGCCAACCGCCTGGGCATTTGGCAGATCAAGTGGGAGATGGAAGACCTGGCGTTTCGCTTCCTGGAGCCGGCCGCTTACCACGAGGTGGCCCGGATGCTGGACGAAAAGCGCACCGAGCGCGAAAGCCATGTCGAGCAGGTTCGCCTGGAGCTGGAGCGCGCACTGATGGCGCAAGGCATCGCCGCTTCGGTGCAGGGGCGGCCCAAGCACATCCACAGCATCGTGAAAAAGATGCGTGGCAAAGGGTTGAACTTCGAACAGGTTTTCGACATTCGGGGACTGCGCGTGGTGGTGCCCGATGTTGGCGCCTGCTACGGGGTGCTGGCCCATGTGCACACGCATTTCGTGCCGCTCACAGCCGAGTTCGACGACTACATCGCCAAGCCCAAGCCCAACAGCTACCAGTCGCTGCACACGGTGGTGCGCGACGCCGAGGGCCGATCCTTCGAGATCCAGATTCGCACCCAGGCCATGCACGATCACGCCGAGCATGGCGTGGCCGCGCACTGGGCCTACAAAGAGGCCGGCGCCAAGGGCTACGCAGGCGTGTCTGCGGGCTCTTCGTATGACGCCAAGATCGCGGTGCTGCGCCAGCTGCTGGCCTGGGAGCGCGATCTCAGTGGTGCGGCCAGCGGTTTGTTCGATGACCGCATTTATGTGCTCACGCCAGATGCCGCCATTGTGGAGTTGCCGCAAGGCGCCACTGCGGTCGATTTCGCTTACACGGTGCACACCGATCTGGGCCACCGCTGCCGCGGCGCGCGGTTGGACGGCGTCATGGTGCCACTGAACACGCCACTGCAAAACGGCCAGACGGTGGAGGTGAACGCCGCCAAAGAGGGCGGGCCATCGCGCGACTGGCTCAACGCCGAGCTGGGCTATCTGGTGAGCCACCGCGCCAAGACCAAGGTGCGTGCTTGGTTCAACGCCCAGGCGATGCAAGAAACAGCAGCGCGCGGGCGCGAGGCGGTGGAAAAATTGCTGCAGCGCGAGGGCCGTACCGCGCTCAAACTCGAAGATTTGGCCGCCGGCATGGGCCTAGATTCGGCGCAGGCGCTGTTTGAGCAGGTTGGCAAAGACGAGCTGTCGCTGCGTGCGATCGAAACCCATTTGCGCCCGCCAGAACCTGAGCCCACCGAACCCGAGAAACCGCCCTGGCTTAAGAAGCCGCGACGCAGCCAACAGGCCAAGGCCAGCGCGGGCGTGCTGGTCGTCGGGGTCGGCTCTCTCATGACCCAGCTTGCCAAATGCTGCAAGCCAGCGCCGCCAGACGAGATCGGTGGCTTTGTCACGCGGGGCAAGGGCGTGAGCGTGCACCGCGTCGAATGCCCCGACTTCGCTCACTTGCAGCGCAAGAGCCCGGATCGGTTGATTGATGTGCAGTGGACCGCCGGCGGTCGCGCCGCAGGTGATGCGGCGGTGTATTCGGTTGATGTGGCGGTGCAGGCGGTGGACCGCTCGGGGCTGCTGCGCGACATCTCAGAGGTGTTTGCGCGCGAGAAGATGAACGTGATCGGGGTCCAGACGCAGTCGGTGCGTGGTGTGGCGTGGATGACCTTCACCATCGAGGTGGCCGACGCGCGCCAAGTCGGGCGTGCCATGTCGGTGGTGGGAGATGTGTCGGGCGTGCGCGACGTGAGGCGCAAGTAGAACGCAAGCGGACAGTTGAGAAACAGCATCTTGGGTGCTGCTACACTCACCAGCTTCGAACTGTTTGTAGGCGCGTAGCTCAGCTGGTTAGAGCACCACCTTGACATGGTGGGGGTCGTTGGTTCGAGTCCGATCGCGCCTACCAAACACCGAAAAACGCCGGCAAGTAGCCGGCTTTTTTTCGTCTGTTCGTTTTTATTGTCCGATCCCCTGTAGCCTGTTTGAAGGCGATTTGGGTCTTTGCCGCCAAGGGCGATCAAAGATAGGGCTTATCGTTCTTGGTTGACCACCGGTTGGGGTCGACCGTTTTGTCGCCCGATCAGAAAGAAACTCCGTGCAAAAAAGCAAAGCCGAGGCCGACAGCACCAAGCCCGATGTGGTGAGGGTGATCAAGAAATACCCGAACCGGCGCTTGTACGACACCGATACCTCGTCTTACATCACTGTGGCAGAGGTCAAGGCACTGGTCATGGACGACGAGCGGTTTGTGGTGCGCGACGCCAAGACCAACGCCGATCTCACCCGCAGCGTTCTTCTCCAGATCATTCTTGAAGAGGAGACAGCGGGATCGCCGATCTTTACCGAGCAGGTGTTGGCCAATATCATCCGGTTCTACGGCCATGCCATGCAAGATTTCATGGGGGCCTACCTGGAAAATAATGTCCAGACTTTCATGGACCTGCAACACAAGATGGCAGAGCAGTCTTCGGGCCTGAACCCTGAGGTTTGGAATCAGTTCATGAACGCTCAGTCGCCGATGATGCAGGGGATGATGGGTACCTATATGGAGCAATCGCGCTCTGCCTTCACCCAGATGCAGGAGCACATGCAGAAAAACAGCGCGCAGATGTTCTCTGCGCTTGGCATCAAACGCTAGTTGTTTGATGTGGGGGGCTGCCCGCTGGCGCTCAGGCTGCGTTGTGTGTGGCGCTCTGAGACAATCGGGCCATGAATGAAACCGTTGTCTCCCCAGGTGCCGCCGCACCCAAAGTCGGGTTTGTGAGTTTGGGATGCCCCAAGGCACTGACCGACTCCGAACTGATCCTGACCCAGCTCAGCGCCGAGGGTTATCAAACCTCAAAAACCTTCGTTGGGGCCGATCTGGTGATTGTGAACACCTGTGGCTTCATCGATGACGCGGTGAGAGAGAGCCTGGACACGATTGGCGAAGCGCTGGCCGAAAATGGCAAGGTAATCGTCACCGGCTGTCTGGGTGCACGCGAAAGCGAGGGTGGTGGCAACCTGGTGCGCAAAATGCACCCCAGTGTGCTGGCGGTGACCGGGCCTCATGCCACGCAAGAGGTGATGGATGCGGTGCACACGCACTTGCCAAAACCGCATGATCCTTTTTTCGATCTGATACCCGCGCAGGGCATCAAGCTCACACCGCGCCACTATGCGTATCTGAAAATCAGTGAAGGTTGCAACCACCGTTGCACTTTCTGCATCATCCCCTCAATGCGCGGCGACTTGGTGAGCCGCCCGATTGGCGACGTGTTGGTCGAGGCCCGCAAGCTCTTCGAGGCTGGTGTGAAGGAATTGCTGGTGGTGAGCCAGGACACATCGGCCTATGGTGTCGATGTGAAGTACCGGATGGGTTTTTGGGATGGCAAGCCGGTCAAGACGCGCATGTTTGATCTGGTGCGCTCGCTCGGTGAGCTGGCGCGCGGTTACGGTGCCTGGGTGCGGTTGCACTACGTCTACCCGTACCCGCATGTGGACGAGATCATTCCGCTGATGGCTGAAGGTCTGTGTCTGCCGTACCTGGACGTGCCGTTGCAGCACAGCCACCCCGATGTGCTCAAGCGCATGAAGCGCCCAGCCAGCGGGGAAAGAAATTTGGAGCGCATTGGGCGTTGGCGCGAGATGTGCCCGGAGATTGTGGTGCGCAGCACCTTTATCGCCGGCTTTCCTGGCGAGACCGAGGCGGAGTTCCAGCACCTGCTGGATTTTGTACAGGAGGCTCGCATTGACCGTGCTGGTTGCTTTGCTTTTTCACCGGTGCAGGGCGCTGCCGCCAATGCGTTGGCCGATCCGGTAAGGGCCGACTTGCGCGAAGAGCGGCGCGCCCGTTTCATGGCGGCAGCCGAGGCGGTGTCCGCCGAGAAGCTGCGAGACCGGGTGGGCGCGACCATGCAGGTGCTGGTCGATTCAGCGCCGGGGCTGGGCAAGAAGGGCGGTGTGGGCCGCTGTTACGCCGACGCGCCAGAGATCGATGGTGTGGTGCATCTGTTGCCGCCAGAGAAAATCAGCAAAACCTTCAAAGTGGGCGAGTTCACCAAGGCGCGCATCGTGGCGGCTGAGGGCCACGATCTGCTGGCGGTCCCGTTTTAAATCTGCTTGTGCGCAGCGCCTGCGCGCGAGTGCAACAAAAAAAGCTTGCAAACGCGATGTTTGCAAGCCTTTATGATCATGGTGCCCAGGAAGGGACTCGAACCCCCACGCCTCTCAGCGCTAGTACCTGAAACTAGTGCGTCTACCAATTCCGCCACCTGGGCATTTCAGGAAAAGCGGAAGTCTATCAGAAAAATTGTGAACGAAAAAAACAGCCTGTTGGCCGAATTTGAAGGTGTTGTGTCCGGTCATCGCGATGGCCACGGCTTTGTGATTCGGGACGACGGGCAACCGGACATCTATCTGCCCTCCAACGAAATGCGCGCCGTCCTGCACAAGGATCGTGTCAAGGCGCGCATTGTTCGGCTCGACCGCAAAGGGCGACCGGAAGGGCGCGTAACCGAGATCGTCCAGCGCTCGAAAGGGCCGATCATCGGCCGCTTGCTGCTAGAGAGTGGCATCTGGCTGGTGGCTCCTGAAGACAAGCGCTATGGACAAGATGTGCTTATCCCCAAGGGTGCGATTGCCTCAGCCAAAGCAGGGCAGGTGGTGGTGGTGGAACTCACCGAGCCGCCCGCGCTGTTTGGTCAGCCGGTTGGCCGGGTGGGAGAAGTGCTGGGCGAGATCGACGACCCGGGCATGGAGATCGAGATTGCGGTGCGCAAGTACGACGTTCCACATCTGTTTTCAGATGCCGCGCTGGCGCAGGCCCGTGGCCTGCCCGACCATGTGCTGGCGGGCGAACACGGGCATCGTGTGGATCTGCGCGACGTGCCGCTGGTCACCATCGACGGCGAGGACGCCCGCGATTTTGATGACGCTGTGTACTGCGAACCAGCCAAGGTCGGTCGCGGCAAGGGCTGGCGTCTGTTGGTGGCGATTGCCGACGTGAGTCACTACGTGGAAACCGGTGCACCCATCGACGTGGATGCTTACGACCGCGCCACCTCGGTGTACTTCCCGAGGCGGGTGATCCCCATGCTGCCGGAGAAGTTGTCCAATGGCCTGTGTTCGCTCAACCCCGGGGTAGAGCGCTTGTGCATGGTGTGCGACATGCTGGTCAACGCCAAGGGTGAAGTGCACGCTTACCAGTTTTACCCGGCGGTCATGTTCAGCCACGCCCGGCTCACCTACACCGAGGTGGCGGCTGCACTGCAAAACACCCGTGGTCCAGAAGCCGCGCAGCGCAAGGCTGTGTTGCCTTATCTGATCAACCTGCACGACGTGTACCGCGCGCTGCTGGTGGCTCGCAACGCCCGCGGTGCGGTGGATTTCGAAACGGTGGAGACGCAAATCGTGTGCGACGAGTCTGGGCGCATCGAAAAAATTGTGCCCCGCAACCGCAACGACGCGCACAAGCTGATCGAAGAAGCTATGTTGGCTGCCAATGTATGTTCGGCCGATTTCATTGGCCAGGGCAAGCACGTGGGCCTGTTTCGGGTGCACGAAGGGCCCACGCCAGAGAAGCAGGAGATCTTGCGCAAGTACCTGAAGGCGATGGGTGTGCTGCAGACCATCAGCGACAACCCGCAACCAGCGGAATATCAGAGCATCGCAGCAGCCACCAAGGAGCGCCCGGAGTCCCAGCAGATTCAAAGCATGCTGCTGCGCTCCATGTCGCAGGCGATCTACACGCCCAACAACGAAGGCCATTTCGGTCTGGCGTTTCAGGCCTACACCCACTTCACCAGCCCGATTCGCCGCTACCCGGACCTGCTGGTGCACCGCGTGATCAAGGCCATTTTGGCGGGTAAGCGCTACCAGCTGCCTGTGTTGCCCACGCCGGGCGAGGCCCACGCCAAACTGAGCAAGCGCCTGGCCAGCCGCGTCAAGGCGCCCACCGATCAGCCGGTGAAAAAGCCGTCGGCCGACAACCTGGCCTGGCAGGCCGCAGGGATGCACTGCAGCGCCAACGAACGCCGTGCCGACGAGGCCAGCCGCGATGTGGAAGCCTGGCTCAAGTGCAAGTACATGCGCGAGCACCTGGGTGAGGAGTACAGCGGGGTGGTGAGTTCGGTCGCGGGCTTTGGCCTTTTTGTTACGTTAGATGCGATGTACGTGGAAGGCCTGGTGCACATCACCGAGCTGGGCGGTGAGTATTTCCGTTTTGACGAGGCGCGCCAGGAGCTGCGCGGGGAGCGCACCGGCATACGCTACGCCTTGGGCAGCCGGGTGCAGGTGCAGGTGAGCCGGGTCGACCTGGATGGGCGCAGAATTGACTTTCGCCTGGTGACCGAAGGCGAAGACCTGACCCAGCGCGCCACACGCGACAAGACGGGCGAAAAATCCGGTGCCAATGCTGGTGTTGAGTCGGGCGATCCGGCAGCGGTGAGGCCGCGTCGGGCGAAGCCGGCAGGCGGTTCGTCGGTGGTTCGCTCAGAAGGTATGAGCAAAGCTGGCACCGCTGCCAAGAAGCCAAGCCACAAAGCGAAAAGTCAGCGCGCCGAGGGCGGTGTGTCGCGTAGCGCGGCGCTCAAAGAGGGCAAGTCAGGCAAGCCGGCCAAAACCGAAAAGGCCAGCCGATGAGCAACGTATTCATGGTCTCGTGGCCGTTTTTTCTTTGATTTGATCGGTTTTTATGCGCGTAGTGATGTTTCTGTTGGACACAGTGTTCTTCTTTTTGGTCGCGTCTGCTTTGCTGCGGGCCTGGATGAACCATCTGAGGGTCGACATGTTGGCCCAACCCGGTCGCTTTGTGATCGCCATGACCGACTGGCTGGTACGGCCGGTGCACCGTTTGTTGCCACTCTCGCTGGCGCAAAACCGGGTGGACTGGGGTAGCTTGTTGGCCAGTGCCTTGCTTGCGCTGGCTTATGGGGGTCTTTGGCTGATGTTGACCGCCGCGTTTTCGCCGGTGTCGGCATCGTCGACTGCGATGCTGCTTGCCATACCCACGCTGGCCATCAAGTTGCTTTTGAGCACCGGTTTACAGCTGCTGTTGGTGCTGCTGCTGGGCTATGCCGTTTTGTCTTGGATACAGCCGCATTCACCCCTGCTGGAGACGTTGGATCGGCTGTGCGCGCCGGTGTTGCGACCGGTCAGGCGCTTCGTTCCAACGATCGGCGGGGTTGACTTGTCGGTGCTGGCACTGATCGTCTTGTTGCAGGTGGCGCTGATGATGCTGGGTTGAGCCAGCCGGGCTGATCAAACCTCACGCCACCGGCGGTATCCGAGCCGCCAGCCGGTCAGCGCTCAAGGCCTGTGGGTGGGTCAAGACCCATTGGTCGGCCAGCCTCCATGCTGAAACACCGCAGCCGCCACCCGGTTTTGCAGCGTGACCGGGGACAGGTTATCGGGGCCTGCCAGCGCCGCACCCAACAGACCGGCTAGCACATCGCCGGTGCCAGCGGTGGCCAGTGCGGCGTTGCCGGTGGGATTGATCCGCGGCGTTGCGCCCGGCGCTGCGATGACGGTGCCCGACCCCTTGAGCACACACAGGGCACCAAAGCGTTCAGCGAGCACACAACCTGCCTGCAGGCGGTCGCGCGTCACCTCGGCTGTGATCACGCCCAGCAAGCGGGCTGCCTCCAGGGCGTGAGGCGTGAGCACGGTGAATGCGCCGCGCGCATCGCGGCGGCGCAACTGGGCTTGCAGGGACGCATCGCGGGCGATCGCGTTCAGTGCGTCCGGCGTCCAGCACCAGCCTCCAGGCACACGCGATCACGTCCGGTAACACGCTTGCCACCGCGTCACCGCCGCCGCAACCGCAGGCGACGACAGAGTGGCCCATTGCATTGCGCTCCAAGAGCAAGCCGATGCGTCGAAACATCAGCTCGGGCGCCTGCAGATCCCAGCGCACGGCGGCGCTGTCGTCTTCCAGCAGGCCCACCAGCACCCGGCCTGCTCCGCCGTGCAAGGCGGCGCGAGCGGCGAGCACTGCCGCACCGGTCATACCCGCGCCATTCAGCGAGACATCTTGCCCGCCGATCACCACCACGTCAGCTCGGCTGCCTTTGTGGCTGGCGCGCGCGCGGGGGCTGGTTAGGATCGCGGCCTGCGAGCCATGCCGCCACAGGAACGTCGCTGGGCGCTGCGCACCGCAAGTCGTCGAACCAGACCTGGCCTGCTTTGTCACGGCCTTGGGCGGTGAACAGACCAGGCTTCAGGGTCAGCAGCGACAAGGTGTGACGCGGCCCCGTGGGTGGCGCTGCGCCCGATCTGCCGGGTGTTGTATGCCAGTGACCGGTGTCGGCATCCAGGCCGCTGGGCAGGTCAATGCACAGGCAAGGCGCTGGCGAGCGTTGGAGCAGATCAATCCACTTGGCCAGTTGGCCTTCGGGCGCTCGGGTCACGCCAATCCCAAGCAGGGCGTCGATGCCGAGATCCCATTTTTGCGGTGGCTCTTCAGCAAACCGCACGCCGGCCGCGCGCGCCTCAGCAAGCGCCTGGGCTGCATCGGGCGGGGTGGTGGCGCCCGCATTCAGCGTGACCACCACCTCGCAATGGCCGACCGAGGTTAGCGCCCGGCGGTGAAGGTGCCTGGCTGCCACCAGGCCGTCGCCACCGTTGTTGCCCGGTCAACACGCCAGCCAGATGCATTGGGCGTGTGGCGCCAGTGCTTGCGCAAGCTGCGCCACTGCCCGCCCGGCAAGCACCATCAGCGTGGGATGAGACAGGGTGGTCGCTGCGGCGCGTTCGAGTTTGCGGGTTGCCGCCACGCTGTAAAGCGCTTCAAGATAGCGCTCACAGATTCGGCGTAGCGTCATGGCAGAGGCGGTCATCAGACCGATGGCCTGTTTGGGCCAAACGATGTCGGCCACGTCACCGCCAAGAAGCACATGTTTCTCGCGCCAGGTCCAGCTGCTTTTTTGCCGACTTTCTTCATGAAACCGAGCCTGTCCCTGCGATTCTCCTGCGGGGAAGATTGAAACCACGCCATGGCCATCCTGCGTGGGGTCCGTGGCGGCGTCAAGGGATAAGCGAATCAAACGGCGTGCCTCTTGCTGCGAACACCCACGCGCAAATCAGCTCGCGCGCGGGATTGCCTCGTTCATGTCCGAAAGGTTGGCGCTGCTATAATCGATAGGCTTTGCCACTCGTGATTCGCCTTCTGAAAATCGCGGGCAGCAAAGCCAATCGCAAACCAGCCCATCCGGGTGTTGAGGTGTCGCAGCAGGCCAGCAGGCCCCGCGTCTTTTCAATCGGGGCTGGATTTTAGAAGCAACCTTTGGAAAGCTATTTTCATGTCTATCTCCATGCGCGAAATGCTGGAAGCTGGGGTCCATTTTGGTCACCAAACCCGTTTCTGGAACCCCAAGATGGCACCGTACATCTTCGGCCATCGCAACAAAATTCACATCGTCAACCTTGAGAAGACGTTGCCCCTGTTCGAAGAGGCCGCCAAGTTTGTGCGTCAGCTCTCGGCCAATCGAGGCAATGTCCTTATCGTAGGCACCAAGCGCCAGTCGCGCGAAATCGTGGCCCAGGAGGCACGTCGCGCCGGTGTGCCGTTTGTCGATCAACGTTGGCTCGGCGGCATGTTGACGAATTTCAAAACCGTCAAGACCTCGATCAAGCGGTTGAAAGAAATGCAGGGCCAGAAAGAAGGCGGCCTGGAGAGCATGAGCAAGAAAGAGCAGCTCATGTTTGCTCGCGAGATGGAAAAGCTGGAGAAAGATATCGGCGGCATTCAAGACATGAATGCCTTGCCAGATGCCATTTTTGTGATCGACGTGGGCTTTCACAAAATCGCTGTGCTCGAAGCGCAAAAGCTGGGTATTCCGCTGGTGGGTGTGGTGGATACCAACCACTCGCCAGTGGGCATCGACTACGTGATTCCTGGCAACGACGACTCGGCCCGTGCCGTGGCGCTTTACGCCCGCGGAATCGCCGACGCCATCATTGAAGGCCGCAAGAACGCTGGCAACGACCTGGTCAAGACGGTGGTTGCCCAAGGTACCGACGAATTTGTCGAAGTCAAGGATGGCTCGGCTTCCTAAGCCGCAAGTTTTCCATTACAGAGGGGCTTGCGTGGCCCCTTTTTCACAGCACAGCCCATCAACCGAACCGCCCGCTGCCTGTTTTATGCAGTGTGGCCCATGGAGAATTTCAATGGCAATAACCGCAAGCATGGTGGCTGAACTGCGCGCCAAAACCGACGCGCCCATGATGGAATGCAAACGCGCGCTGACCGAAGCCGATGGCGACATGGTCAAGGCCGAGGAGCTGTTGCGCGTGAAACTTGGCACCAAGGCAGGCAAAGCCGCCGGCCGAGTGACGGCCGAAGGTGTGGTCGCCAGCGCCATTCACGGCACCACCGGTGCACTGATCGAGGTCAACTGCGAAACCGACTTCGTGACCAAAAACGACAGTTTCCTGGCTTTGGCCAATGGTGCTGCTGCACTGGCCGCCGAGCACAGCCCAGTGGATGTGGCGGCCTTGGGCGCACTGCCCTATAGCCAAGACGGCTATGGTCCAACGTTGGAAGACGTGCGCGCTGGCCTGATTGGCAAAATCGGTGAAAACATGACCTTCCGGCGTTTCAGGTGCTACAGCGGTGGTGGCAAGCTGGCGAACTATTTGCACGGCACGCGCATTGGTGTCGTGGTGGAATTTGACGGCGACGAGGTTGCTGCCAAAGACACCGCGATGCACATCGCAGCCATGAAGCCGGTGGCGCTGACCAGCGCCGACGTACCGGCCGAGCTGATCGAAAAAGAACGCTCGGTAGCGACCGCCAAGGCCGCTGAGTCGGGTAAGCCAGCCGATATCGCCATCAAGATGATCGAAGGCTCGGTACAGAAATACCTGAAAGAGGTTTCGCTGTTCAACCAATCGTTCGTGAAAAACGACAAGCAAGCGGTCGAGCAGATGCTGAAGGTCTCGGGCACCAGCGTCAAGGGCTTCACCTTGTATGTGGTGGGCGAGGGCATCGAGAAGAAAGTGGACGATTTCGCCGCTGAGGTGGCGGCACAGATAGCCGCTGCCAAGGGCGCCTGAGGTGGCTCGGGTCGCAGCGCGGCCTGGTTTGCCAACACAACGGGCCGACAGGCCCGTTGTCGCGTCTGGTTCCACCACGGGCCGGTCTTTTTTTGGCATCGCTACACTCGTGCGTAGCGAGCCAGTAACCGGAAATTCTGAAAGCTGTTTATGCCTGCCTACAAGCGGATCCTGCTGAAACTGTCGGGTGAGGCCCTGATGGGCGACGATGCCTTTGGCATCAACCGGGCCACTCTGGTGCGCATGGTGGAGGAAATTGCTGAGGTGACGCGCCTCGGTGTGGAAGTCGCGATCGTGATCGGCGGTGGCAATATCTTCCGTGGCGTGGCTGGTGGGTCGGTGGGCATGGACCGGGCCACAGCTGACTATATGGGCATGCTGGCCACCGTGATGAACGCGCTCGCGCTGGCCGACACGATGAACAAAGCGGGTCTTGTGGCTCGGGTGATGTCAGCAATTGCCATCGAGCAGGTGGTAGAGCCCTACGTGCGCCCCAAGGCCCTGCAGTACCTGGAAGAGGGCAAGGTGGTGGTGTTTGCTGCGGGCACCGGCAATCCGTTTTTCACCACCGATACCGCTGCCGCCCTGCGCGGTGCGGAGATCGGTGCGGAGATCGTGCTAAAAGCCACCAAGGTTGACGGGGTTTACTCCGCCGATCCGAACAAAGACCCATCGGCCACCCGCTACACCAGCATTTCTTTCGACGAGGCGATGGCGCGCAATCTGCAGGTGATGGACGCCACCGCTTTCGCTTTGTGCCGCGACCAGAAGCTGCCCGTGAAGGTGTTCTCCATCCTAAAGCCGGGCGCGCTGCGCAAGGTGGTGTTGGGTGGTGACGAAGGCACGCTGGTGCATGTTTGAATGCAGGCGCGGCGGGCTTGAACGCCTGCCAATTGCGATGTCAATTCTGAGGAGTTTTTATGAGCATTCCCGAAATTCAACAAACCACCGAGCACAAGATGCAGCAATCGGTGGAGTCTTTCAAACAGGGTTTGACCCGCATCCGCACCGGTCGTGCCAACCCCCAGTTGATGGACACGGTGCATGTCGATTACTACGGCTCCATGTTGCCACTGTCACAGGTGGCCAACCTCTCTTTGCTGGACGCGCGCACCATCGGTGTGGCGCCTTGGGAAAAGGGTATGAGCGCGAAGATCGAGAAGGCGATCCGCGAGTCGGATTTGGGTCTGAATCCATCCAGTCAGGGCGACCTGATTCGGGTGCCGATGCCGGCCATGACCGAGGAGCGCCGCAAAGAGCTCACCAAGGTGGCGCGAAACGAGGGCGAGTCGGCCAGGATTGCGGTTCGCAACCTGCGTCGCGATGCCAACGAGGCGGTAAAGAAGCTGGTGAAAGACAAGCTGGCCTCGGAAGACGACGAGCGCCGCGCCCACGATGATGTGCAAAAACTGACCGACCGTACGATCATCGAAATTGACCGGTTGGTGGCTTCCAAGGAACACGACATCATGGAAGTGTGAAACGGCGTTGCCTGCGTCCGCCAGTCTGCTCCCGCTCCCATGACGTCACTTTCCCCCATTCCACATTTCATGCCGCCGGCTGTGCCGCGCCATGTGGCCATCGTGATGGATGGCAACGGACGTTGGGCACGACGCCGCCATTTGCCGCGCCTGGTGGGGCACAAGCAGGGTGTGGAGGCGTTGCGCCGTGCGGTCAAGAGCTGTATTGATCGGGGCGTGTCGGTGTTGACCGTGTTTGCGTTTTCCTCGGAAAATTGGAATCGCCCGGCC
>Ga0105051_10002669_pt1 | contig 22519 bp, 14 predicted proteins | sample FRY02_FD_78383 | JGI IMG/M metagenome (GOLD analysis project Ga0105051, IMG submission 78383) | Freshwater microbial communities from Lake Fryxell liftoff mats and glacier meltwater in Antarctica - FRY-02 (megahit assembly) | ecosystem: Environmental > Aquatic > Freshwater > Ice > Glacier... | reverse complement strand
GGAAAAAGCAAATTACAGCCTCACTAGGTCGGCGTTAAAGCTTTCCAAGGCCAGCAAGGAGCTGGAAGATCATAAAAAAAGCCTCCTTGAGCTACACGCAATAAAAGACATGTCTGGTGATTTCGTCGTAGTAGATGGTCGGTATGTGTTTAAAACACCTCAGTCAGAAGCCTCATTTATATCCTCATATAAGGAAATTGCAGATAATGAGATTGACATTGACATCACCCCCGTGGATTTTAACGAGGTGTCAAAAGTAAAGCAACGAGATGTTGTGCTTGTGTTAATTGAGGCTGGTGTAGTCTCGGAGCCAGAGTAATGGTAAATACTGTACATTTACAAAAATAAAATCATTTCTATGGACAATCTACCTGAAGGCTGGTTTTCTTCCGAAGACATTAAGACCTACAGAGAAGCGGTATTAAAGATAAAAGACGGGGGCACTCTCGTGGAGCTCGGCGTATGGAAGGGCAGGAGCCTCTGTTCAGTTGCCGACATCATTGCAAGTAAAAAAATTAATGTCTATGCGGTAGACACTTTTGTCGGGACGGCCAACGAAAACCCAGACTCCTACAAGACTGGGGACATCCCTGTTATTGAGGAGTTTGCGGCGAACTGCCTTAACGCTGGCATACCAAAAGGTCAGTTAAATATCATCCACGGAGATACCCAGTTAGTTGTGTTAGATGCATTCCCTGTAATAGATCTTTTATTCATTGATGCTGACCATAGCACTAGTGCGGTGTTAAATGACATCCAACGATGGCTACCGCTTTCTTTGTCTGTATATGGCCATGATGCCCAGCACGAAAGTGTAATGGCCGCACTTGATGATAGCGGACACGAATTTCAAGTTGAGGGTAATATCTGGAGGATAGTTATATCCAACACAACGGTCGTTATCCCTACCTTGGGGAAGTTTGATTTAGCCTTGGAGGCTGTAAGGTCTATCTACAGAAACACGTCGATTCCAGAGTGCGCAAAGCTAAAGGTGTGTGTTGTAAACAACCTTATGGGCAAGGTCAGCGACGAGCAGCGTCCATTCTTAACAGAGCTAAAAGCTACTGGGGTGTTGATTATCAACTGCGAAGAAAAAGGCTTTGGGCATGCGTGTAACGCAGGGGCTATGACGGCAACAGATAATATCATCTTCATGAATGACGACTGTGTTATTCTCGACTATGCGGAATGCGATGAGTGGTTAAAAAAAATCACAGCACCTTTAAATGACCCAAGTGTGGGAATTGTAGGGGTTAAAGAGCAGTACTCGGCGGATCTGGCCTTTGATTTTCTAATAGGCTTCTTCATAGCCATAAAGAAAGAAAAATTCTTTAAGTTAGGTAGATTTGCTATTTATGAGTGGGGTGGGTGCGAGGATATTGAGCTATCTTACAGGGCTCTTCTTTCTGGGTACAAGCTTATAAACGTATCAAAAGACAATGGATACCCGATATATCACGCCCCCGAATCAACATTATTGGATGACAACCACAAAGACAAGTGGCCAGTGATATTTAGTAATAACAAGCAGATCCTTAAAAACAAATTCAAAAAAAAGGTGCGCGTTATCACCCCTATGACAAGGCCAGAAAACCTACGGGCGATCAAAAACTCTCTTGAGAGTATAAGGAATAAATTCCCTACCCTTGCCATTGAGTGGTTCATAGCTGAGGTTGGAGACAAAGGGGTAAGTGCAGACATTTTAGACACATGGATAACTGTTAGATCGGTCGAAGACGTAGGTTACGGAGGCACGGCTAGAACATATATGCTGGAGGATATTGATGACGATTGCTATGCGTACTTTCTTGATGACGACAACATTGTCCATCCCACTACATTTAACGACGTGCTTCTAGGTGGTTCAGACGCCATTCTTCTTAAGCAGTTGATGGTATTCCACGGGATAGGCGGAGATAACTTCACTAGGCTTACTCCCGCCCATCACAAAGACTACAAGGAGAAATCGGACACAGCCCAGCTGATAGTTCTTGGCAAGCATGTAAGGGGAATTACTTGGGGTAGCACCTATCAGGCAGATGGGGAATTTATAACAAAAATAGCTAACAGGCTACTTTCCTTGGGGCTTAACTACAAGCTTTCTACAAATTTCTGCTATTATAACTACCTGAAAAACAATGGCATAAGCGTGGTCATGCCTACTAGAAACAGGCATGCCACTACACTGCCTTTGTGTTTGCTTTCCGTTGTCACCCAAACAGTTGCGCCCTCTGAGGTTATGGTTATTGATGATTCTGATGAATTTGTTGATATTAGGGGCTGGCAGTCTTTCGATGCTATTTTTAAGATAGCCCAAGAGAGGGGGATTAATATACTCTTTACTCCTGGCAATGAAAAAGGTGTTTCCTACTCACGCATGCAAGGCATGAGAACGACAAACTACAGGTACGTATGGCATCTTGACGATGATTGCATCCCAAGCCCTAGCGTGCTCGAAAGTCTGTACTCGGAAATACTTGGCGGGGCTATTGCTGCAGCTCCTCAGTATTTGTTTTTAGGGGAACCCGTTTATGACAACCCAGGTCTTTCAAATAAAATTGACTGCCTTAGCACGGCTCCTAATGCGCAATGGTTTAACGGCACGGGAAAGGCCATTGAGGTTGAGCACTTCTATTCTGGAGGCCTTGTAGACAAGTTAGAGCTACTGGCATTCGAGTATCCTGGATTATCACCCGTTGGTTTTAGGGAAGACACGATGATGTCGCTGTATCTACACACCAGAGGAAAGATCGTAATCACTGGATCCGCCACTGTATGGCACTACCACGCCAAAACAGGGGGTATCCGAGCAGAGGTCGGTGGTGAAATGTATGGCCATGACGATAGGTTATTCTCCGAGTTTACCAATGAACTCCTTGGCAGGACACTCAAGAGCAAGGAATTCCACGCTGTGAACGGAAAGGGTGATGCGGAAAACCTTTTGGTCATTGTGAGGAAGTGCAGAGAAGAGGGCATAGAGCCTGTTGTATATACGACCAATAACTGTTCGGATGTATTCGAGGGGTTTGAGACTTGCTTTGCAAATCAAGAGATGATTGAACAGGAAAGTATCTACAAGTACATGACGGAGAAAAACTGGAAAAGATCAGTTTTAGAAGCATATAAACAAAAATACTTATGGTGATACTTCTTCATATATCGCCAGCGAATGGTGATGACAACCCAAAAGCCTGGCCTGTTAGCCATGTGGAAGCCCTTATGAACCTCGCCCCAGAGCATGACTACCGAATTGTTGGGGCAGAAGGTAGCGCTATACTCCAAAACCCTAAGATTACTGCAGTTAAAGGAACGCGCAAAGAGCTTCTGGATTACATAGATAAAAACGTAGACTTGGTTATTGCAATAGATAGCTGGATTCAGCATTTGGTGGCGCTAAACACCTCCAAGCCAATGATAGTTTTATTCAGCAGAAGCAACCCAGAGATATTTGGCCATAAAAGGTCTGGCGTTATCAACCTCTTTGAATCAGAGGATTACTTTAGATCTGAGCCATTTTACAGCTGGATTGGTGAGCGTGTAATGCCCGAGGCACTGGTAAGTCCTGAACAGGTGGCGAGGTCGATAGGGTTGCTTAAACGTCGATCTAAATGACATATCTGATGTAGGGAATAATAAAATCATTTTGTTGTTATGGCTATTAAAAAGAAGAATGCTTTTTATCATTTCGCCTAACGAAACAATGTTTGAGAGCAATCCTCATTTGTCATCTATGCCTGAATTTGAAGGCGTTACAGATGCGCAGATGAGGTTTGTTTCGTTTTACTCCGACTGGAGGAGTCCGTACTCTAAGCTTGAGAAGTCAGAGAGAAGAATGAGGGCTATGGACGCAGCCTCTCTTGAGGACGATGCTGGTGTTGATAGGTATATATCTTCTTACATGCAGATACAGGGAATTGAAGAGGAGTTTAAAAGTATAGACTCTATGAACAACGCGATAGCTACGCTGAGGAAAAAGATTGACAACGACGAGGGGGACATAGAAAAGAACTCCAAGACGCTTATCTCTACCATTAAGAACAAGCGTGTTCTAGAGCAGTTAATAAACGAGTACATGAATATCCAAGATGTCAACATAACAGAGACCGATGCCTTCTCTACAATTGACCAATATCACGTAAAATGATAAAACAATCGTTAATAGATTATTGCTATACTCAAGCTTTTGATGTTGATTCTGATGTAAAGCTCTACTTGGACAAGATAGGCAAGATAGAGATGTCTACCTACACGCCAATAGCTTTCAAGATGCCTCACTTCACAAACAGGACAGAGCAGCGTAGGTGGGAGGTCGAAGAGATAAGAAGGACTAGGCAGGGCTACGGAGGAATTTGCGGCATGTCTTATCTATACACCTATTACTGGAAGATTAAGTCAAAAGAGTCTGGCTTAAGAATACCAGAATATAGAAGGGGCATGACCGAGTTGTTTAATATCATCGAGTCGTGTCTTTATGGGGAGTCTGAGTATTACCCAGATAGAACTGGCCAGGGGCTTATCCTAATGGGTAGGCGTAGGTGGGGAAAGTCAGCGGGTATAGCTAACGCCATGTATTCTACCGCAATTCATAACCCGTATGCAGACATTGGTATAACATCTAAAGACGAGGCTGATGTAAAAAAATTCTTTGCCGAAATCCTTAAGATTGGATATGACAACTTGCCGCCCTTTTTAAGGGCATCTTCTACGGCTGGTAATAGCGCTATGCGTATGGACTTTTCTAGGAAGGTATCAGACAAAGAAGGCAACACAAAAAGAGAAGGCATCGGGTCAACAATATTTGGTCGCAGTCCTACGGAGACAAATTTTGAAGGTACGGGCATGAAGATGTTTGTAATCGACGAGATAGGAAAGATGAGCCCTAATCAGTTAAAGCAGCTATGGTCATACACAGAGCCCGCGCTTGCTGCGGATGATGGTATTACCCGTATTGGAGTGCCTATACTTGGCGGAACTGCGGGAGATATGGACATGAACGGCGATGACGCTAGACACTTCTGGCAAAAGGCAGACGACTATGGCTTTGTGCGGTATGCGGCTATGGGATGGAACGGCCTAATGGTTGGCCCAGAGGGAAATGAAAACGTCATAGAGGGGCTTAAATACATACTTTCCGAGAGAGAGAAAAGAAAGAGACAGAGCATGAAGCGCTATTACGACTTCGTGGTTCAGTACCCTCTTGAAGAGGAGGAGATGTTTATCGTTGTAGGCGATACCCCTTTTGATTTAGACCTTATCAATAACAGGAATTCTTATCTATTTAAAAACCCTACGGAAATAGTAAACGGCAGGTTTAGAGAGGTGAACGGAAATGTTGAGTTCTACCCAGAGGTAGAGGGGCCAGGTCAGATGATAGAGCACCCAGAGAAAGGTACAATATACGCAGCTGGATGTGACCCTACAGACGGGGCAAAGAAAGCAAACATCGGGTCAGACCTATCTTTCTTTATAGCAAAAGGACTTGGCCATTCAGAAGATTCTATAAGCAATTCCGCTGTATTCCAATACACGGCAAAGCCCAAGGACATGAACGAGGCTTATGAGCAGTGCTATCTGGCATGTAGGTATTATTCGCCACCAGGAGCCCCGACGGTTACCGTTCTTATTGAGCGCAACAGGGCTAGGATGATTGCTTATTTTGAGGACAGACAACTGTCTGAGTTCTTAGCCAAGAGGCCACAAAAAGTTGGTAAGATTTCTAGGCCGACACACACCATAGAGTATGGCGTTTACATGGACACCACAACACAAGACCAGCTAATAGGAATGATTGATGATGACATCATGAATAACATTGAGCACTACAACTTTACAGACCTTCTGGGGGACTTGGCGACATATAATCCAGACATTGATAGCAAGAAGCATGACAGGGTTGACGCTTGGGGGCTAACATTGCTTAATCTACGAACAACGGCAAAAAGTAGAGTGTTTAGAGAGAAGACTGATTCAGATATGTATAATGGAATTGGTTTCGTGAAAAACAAAGGCAAATTAGTCCAAAAATGATAAACTCTGCGCTTGGCGTAACTTTCCCCGATTTATGGGTTCCTGACAAGGATAAACAAGAAGATTACCACAAACGAGCGGTAATGTCCATTCTTGGTCAGACGGTATCTACTGGTTTTATTCCCAACCTGTATACTGCAATGGATATGTCCATGCGGTTTTACAATTCAGATTACGATCTTTCGGATAAGTTTGACTTCATGGAGAGAGACTATAATGGTCGATCTCTTCCTGCTTTATGGATTAACTACAATAAAATACGAAGCAAGATAAACTTGCTAGAGGGGGAGATGACCCAAAGGCCATTAGTACCCCATTGCAAGACGGTGAACAAAGATGCCGCCACTCGGAAGATGAAGCGGAGAGCGTCGATCATCACCAACAACATTATGTTTGAGGTAGCCAAAGAGCTCGATCCAGAAGGAGAATTGATACCAGAGGTTAAGCGCGACTTTGTACCCCATTCAGAAGAAGAGTTGGATTTATTCATGCAGTCTTCTTACAAGGAGAATGTGGAGCGGGTAGCAGAGAGAATACTAGAAAAAGACTTTGAGCGCCTTCGCTATCGTCTATTACGGCTGTCATTGTGGAGAGACATACTCATCACTGGTCGGGCCATTGTTAAGCACGAGATGGTTAACAACAAGCCAAACCTACGAAGAATTGACCCTCGATATGCCATAGTAGACCCGTACTGTTTTGACGACATGCTTTCTGACGCATCCTTTGTTGGTGAGTGGAGATATGCTCCATTAGCCGAAGCAGCACAGGACTACGGGTTGTCTTTAGAGGAGCTAGACGAATTAAGAAAAGACACCAACACATGGATATGGGGCGGGTACACCAATGGCTCTACAAAATTCATGCTCCCGTTCATGCAAGAAAACGCACAATGGAAAACCCTTGTGTTTTATGCCGAATGGAAGGATATTAAGCAGATGCGATGCAAGGTTACTGTAGACAAATATGGTAACGAGCACGTAAAGTTTTTAAACAAAGACGATAAGGGCACACTATCAAATAAAGAGCAAATAGCTGGATCTAAGGTAGAAACAAGAAATATAGAGACCGTAAGAAAAGCCACCCTTGTAGGAGGGTCTATTCTTAAAGAATGGGGAGAGATGGACAACCAGGTTCGCACGTCTGTTGATGATGTGGCCAGCACTCAGTTCAGCTACACATTTGTGTCCCCACAGTATGTGAACTTTAGAAGCGTATCAAAGGTTGAGGAGATTTCTGCACTGCAGGAGTTTAAAGACCTTATCATGTACACCATACAGACAGAGATGTCTACAGCTGGTCGTAAAGGATTTGTTTATGACACAAGATACAAGCCAGATAATCTATCTGTACAGGACGTGCTATACTTCTTGAAGGTCGCTGGTATTGCATTTACAGATAGCGGGAAAGAGGCAGTGCCACCTAGTGGAAATCCGTTCCCTGTTATTGATAACAGCCTTACAGATGCAATATCCAAGTACATGGAGCTTTCTAACTACGTGGACTTAGAGATGGACAGAATAAGCGGCATTAATGATGCCCGCCAGGGATTCCAGAAACCATCTACTCTTGTAGGTGTTAACCAAATGTCTCTCGTTCAGTCCAGTCTAATTACAGAGCCGCTGTTTGCCGCATTTAGGACGTTTGAGAACGTAACGCTACAAAAGTACGTAAACTTCGTTAAGACAACATGGTCTTTTACCAAAGAGCTTTATGCTACAGCGGTAGGGGAGCTTGGGGTTAATATGTTTGAGATTGATGAGGACTTTGAGCTTCAGGACTACTCTATTTACATAGACTCCGAAGGCGGGGGAATAATGTCAGACAGAAGTAAGTTTGAGCAAATGGTAATGGCCGCTGTACAACAGGGCGGACTTGGAATGGATGAGGCGTTAGTGCTTCTTTATGAGCCGAACTTAAAAGACGGGGTTAAAAAGTACTTAGCCATTACGGAAAGAAAAGCATCCCAACAACAACAGTCTATGGCCGCACAAGAAGAGGCTATAGGTCAACGCGAAGCACAAGCCACTCAAGCGTCTACACAGTCACAGATTGAGGTAGACAAAGCCAAGAGCGATAACAAAGCCGAGCTTACGGTGCTAAAGGAAGAACTTAAAAATAGCACAATGAAGAACAAAGCTATGTTAGATGAGTTCATGGACAAGCAAAAAAGACAGTTTGAGCTGTTTATGGAAACCATAAGAGAACAAGAAAACAAAAAACCATAAAAGAAATGATTAATGAAAGCGGAATAAGCCAAGAGCAAGATATTGCAGACTTGGCTATGCAGGTTGCTACCGAAGGAACAGAGTCGGTAAATACTGGCGGAAGCGGGCCATTGGATTTAATGTTTGATGCGCTTGATAAACAAGCCCAGTCACACACCAAGGAAACGCCAGAAACGGAGTTCCATCAAGAAGCCCAGCCAGAAACGGCAGAGGAAGAGGTGGAAGAAGAAGAGGAAAACACAGAGACAGATGAAATTGTTAATGAAATTGAGGCCGTAGAAGAGGTAGCCTTTGGTGATGATTTTGACGAGTTCCTTTCGGGGGACAAAAAGTCAGATGAATTTGGAGATAAGTTCTCGGAGCAATTCAAGGATTTAGGCATTGAAGCCAAAAACATCACGGAATTTAAATCAGCTATCTCTGAGTTAAAGCGCAAGGCAGAGGATGCTACAAATGCAGTTGAAATGGCATTTGCTAACGACCTTCTTAAAGAGGCCAATGAGCTTGCAAAGAACAACGGAGATTGGCAGGAGTATCTGGGCATATCATCCATGAATTACGAAGCTGTCCCAGACGACAACTTGATTCTATGGGAAGAGCAGAACTCGTTTGCCAATAAAGAAGAGCTTGAAGAGTATGTCGCCAGTTTGGATGACAAGACAAAAGAACTTCTCGCAAAGAAAATAAGAAACCGCTTGGTCGCAGAACAGACCAATAAAAAGCAGGAATTGGTTGATAGAGCTAAGCAATATCAAGAGCAATACGACCAAAACCTGAATAGCTCAATTAGTAAGCTTGAGAAAGTGTCTGATTTCAAGGTCAATGACCAGATGAAAACGGACTTAAGAAAAGCCCTGACGAGTTATGATGATAAGGCTAAGGCTACAGAGTTTCAGAAGATGTTCTTCTTAAACGAAAAGGGCGAACCAGACTTCGATAAGATGACGCAAAGCGCTATCAAGCTTATGATGTATGATAAAGTCGTTGAGTACGCCAAGTCCAAGTCCGCCAATGCAACTAAGAAGCAATTGCTGCAGGAGACAAGCAATGTTACCAAACCAGTTGGTAAGATAACATCTGCCCCCACTCCTCAGAAAGCTCTTAACGTGTATGAGGCAAATCTTGAAGCCCTCAAGCGGGGTGAAAAATCATTATTTTAAACAATCTAAAGAAATCAACAAATGGCATATACAGAAATAGTAAACCCGATTGAAAGCTCCGCATATAATTTTGAGGGATCTAACATCGGCGCAATTAACAGCACCTACGTCTTCTCTGCGTTGCAGAAGCCAGACATCAGCGATTACATTACGTATCGCTTCCCCCAGTACAGTATTACTACCCTTTTGGGTCGTATTGGCCGTAAAGACCCCGTAGTTGGTAATGACCAATGGTCGTGGTTTGAAAAGGGCTTATTCCGTAAGCCGTATAACGTTGGTGCAGGTTCCTCGAACTTGACAGCAGCTACAGCAACGATCAAGGTTTTGCTCGCCACGACTATCAACGTCAACTTGCTCGTAAACGATGTAATTCGTTTTGAAAATGGTCAATTTGGTGTAGTAACGGTTATCGCGGACAACGCGGCTAATGTTGACTTGACCGTCATTTCATTAGACGGAGCTGTCTTTGCGTTAGTAGCTGGAGATGCTTTCTCCCACATGTACAACCTCCAGAAAGAGTACTCTGACTCTGGTAACGGACGTGTATGGAAAGAAGAGACCATCACCGAGAAGATGGCTATCATGCGTCGGAATATCATATGTACTACCACTCAGGCATCCAATATCAAGTGGGTGAAGAAAGATGGTAAGCCATACTACTACTACATCAATGAGTGGGAAACCATGCAAGAATTTGCAATGGATCGCGAGATGTATGTATTGACTGGTAAGCAGAGTGCAGACGACCTCAGCACATCAACCTATCAAGGTGGTAACGGAATCCTTCCACGAGTTCTCTCTGAGGGCGTATATGGAACATTCTCTACCTCGGTTGCCGAGTCTGACTTGCAAGAGCAGATCCGCCTTATGAGTGTAAACAGCGAAGGAAATGAGTTCACCGTTCTTTGCGGTAGCAAGTTTCTCCGTGACTCGCAGCGTGCTTTGAAAGACTACTTCGTAGGTGGTTCTGTTAAGTACGGTGAGTTTAGCGGCAAGCCAATGGTTGGTATCAATGTGCAGCAGTACACATTCATGGGCAAAATCATCAATCTAGTGCATTACATGCCGTTTGATAACCCAAGTTTGTTCCCTACTCCTGTACGCACGGGTATCGACTGGAGCAATGGCTCGTTGTGGTTGAACATGGGTAACGACCCACAGGGCAACCCGCTGATTCAGCTCAAGTACAAGAAGGATATGTTAGGAAACTCTTTGGAGTTCAGCCGCACAATCCAAGAGGGCATCAGCTCTCCTGAAGCTGGCGCAGGTGTACGCCGTGCCAATGGCAAAGATGGATTTACTGTAGACCTCTACACATCTATCGGAGTTGAGCTTCGCGCACCTAACAACCACGGTGCATTGGTAGTTGCTTAATAGCATCTAGCCCAAGTGAATAAAGGGGAGACTTCGGTCTCCCTTTTTGTTTTTAGGAACATTTTTTTAAAAACATGGTTAAGGGGAAAAATAACATATAATGTTTCAAGACTTTGAATATTTCCGATTGGCTAAAGGAATAGCTGGCGGGATTCATCATTTCACAACTTACTCCACTATTAGTGGTAAAAAGAAATTCATCATCGAGGATCAAGATGAAGATGGCAACCCGATTAAGAAGCGCTTTTATTTTGATAAAGATCGGTTATATCAAGTATCAAAGCAGAACAAAGAAGAGGTGGAGTTTTTGAAGAACCACCCTAACAACCCAGAGTCTCCAGAGTTTTCTGGCACATTGCTTTTTGAGCGAGTACAACCAGCTAAAGAGGCAAAAGAACGTCTTGACGTTAAACTCCAGCGGGCTAAAGCTGTTAACTTGGCCAGTGAGCTTGATGGAACACGATTGCTCGAGATTTGTGCTCTTGCAGGTGCGTTCTTTACCGAGAATCAATCTGGAGAGGCACTTGAATATGTAGTCAATTACGCAGAGAAGAACCCAGAAGACTTTGGTCGTTTATTTAAATCTCCTCAGTCACAAACGAAAGTTAAGTACGCTGTAACCAAGGGTCGTGCCACTGGCATACTCACAGAGGCAGGTGGGGTTATCAAGTTTGGTCAGGTAACACTTGGCTTGGATAACGAGCAAGCTGCAGCAAAGTTAATGGCAGAGGGCGGATTACTTGAGCTGTTATTGAATAAGATTGGATTAGAAGAGGATAAAAACTCGGAAGATGCGGCTGCCCCACGAGGGAGGCCAGGAGCAAAGAAAGCTGATTAAGTGAAAGAAGGGGTATCGGAAACGGTGTCCCTTCTTTTTTTGTTTAAATACAAGACCTTATACCAATGACAGCAGCAGAGTTTAGTAGCTATTTTGACCTTATTTGCGATAAAGTTGGAAGTCCGTATTTTACGCCTCTTGAAAAGAGTGAGTTCATTAATTTGGCTCAATTTAGCGTGTTGGACAACTTGCTATTCCCGTTAAAAGAAAGAGATCAAAAGAGCAAGAATACAGACATATTTGATTTTAGCTATGATTATGCTGCAAGGCAGGGGTTACAGCCCTTGTTTTGTACGGTAACCCATTCTCCAGCTGCTGATGATTACGCCACATACCTAGAGATAGAAGGCGATATTGACACGGAATATTCTTTAACTGGGTCGAAGATTTACAAGATTGTAAACATATATCTTCCAGAGAATATACCTACCCCTCTGAAGTACTTTAGCTGCAAATACGTAACCTCCATAAATGGGTCTAAATCCATTTACGAGAACCTATTATTCGGTGGTGCAACATCGTCTAAATACGGGATATACACCAGCACAAACAACTCCCTAACTTGGACGCCACCACTAGGTGCTGGACAGAGCATACGGGTAGACTGCGTTAGAAGTCCCAGGAAGTTTAGTATCTCCACGTCTCAAACTGTTGAGCTGGCGGATATGTGGCATCCAGAGGTTCTTTACAGATCAACGCAACTTGCTGGCATAGCCATGCGGGAGTCCGAATTTTATCAGATGACTAACCTTGAACAAACTAAAGAGCAATGAGCGTAGAAAGATATGTATCATCAGAGCAGGTCATAGCCTCTGCTGCAATTGCCTTAGGGCTAGAGCAGGACGAGTACAGGGGTATCTTTACCGCCTGGGCTTATGATGCCTTGCGTGCCATTGGCTTGAACTTCGGCAACTTTAAAGAGGCCAGTCTTACAATAGCCTCCAACGCCACGGCGATACCGACAGATATGGTTTATCCAGACCAATTTGAATTAAGGGATTCTACGGATACAAACAGAAAGGCATGGGTGTTCTTTGACTCTCAGCTAGCCAGTAATATCACAGAAGACTCAGAGGAGTTTCACAGACATGGGGACTATGTTATCAGCATGCAGGGATTGAATTTTATATTCTCCACCAATGTGCTTAGGGATAACTTTAATCGTTTAAATATGCGATATTACGCATTGCCCGTAGATACCAATGGGGACATGATGGTTCCTGAGTATTACAAGGAGCCAATGGTGGCGTATATAGAATACATGTACACCAAGCGCAAGCGTCATGCTGGCATGAGGGCGGTAATTCCTCAAAGCGAAATCGCGGGGTTAAAAAATGAATGGCTGAGTTTAAAGCTTCAGGCAATATCTCAGCGTAACCAAGTTAGCAAACCAGAGGCACAGGCAGCAATAGCTCAGTGGCTCACAATGATTCCTAACTTCTCAAGACTACAGAGAACCAATAATAACTCACACGGCAATAACGGCAATAATTAATGGCAAAGGTTTTTCAAAAGCTTAATCGCGGGATGAACTCTGACTCCGCTCTTAGCGAACAGCCAGAGGGAACATACAGGGCCGCTATTAATATGGACTTATCATCTCAGGGTAGTGAGGACATACTTAATCAGATAAGGTCTGCGTTGTTGATGGATACGTTTACTATATCCTCTTTACTCGCCGATGCGGCGTCAATGAATATCCTTGGATTCTGTAAGTGCTTTGCTAAACTTAGCGGTATAGAAAAAGAGGGCATATTCGTTGCTGTCGTATCTGAAAGCACTGCTAGCGTAAAACGCTCTTGGCTGTTATTTACCGACGGATCAACTTTTACCCAGATTGGACAAGTGTCACTGACTGCCCAGTTGGACTTCCCTGTAAGTGGAGCGGTAGGATGCTTCTCTACCAAAGACAGGGGGCGGAGCTTTGTTTATTTTTCAGACGAGCAGGGGGAAATCAGGAAAATCGAGATGGACTCCTCTGTGTGGGCTACTTATTCTAGCGTAAACGATATTAGTTTGGTATCCCTCGCCCCAAGTGGAGGCGTTGTTACTTTTGATTCAATAGTAAATAACGGGGTGTTAATTTCTGGCACGTACCAGTTTTCTTATTCATTATTTAACTCGGCAAACGGGTCGTACACCAAGTGGTCTCCATTTACCAACCCTATCCCTGCTATATGGTCTCAGTCCCCAACATTAGGAGGGGCTGTGGGTCAATCAACATCAAGGGCTATTAAACTATCGGTAAGCATATCTTCTAGTGAAAATGATGACTTTACTGATGTTCGTGTCGCAGTCGTTAAAAACAACACTGGTGATAATGAGCAGCAGACTATTGCCTTTGTGTTTACCAAGGAGATAACAGCAAGTGGCGTAATGCCAATTATATACAGCGGAGCTGAATCCGAATACGAGCTTACCCTAGGGGATATAGTTATTGCCGATGCACCGATCAAGACGGTAAAAACATTGGTTGAAACAAACAACAGGCTTCTTGCTGGTGGCGTAACGTATTTTAACAGGAGAATACTAGATGACGAAGGGCTTCTAACTGCTGCTGCAGTGTTAAAAGAAACAGTTGACTACGAGCAGGAAGACGATTGCGTTAATAAAAAAGGACACTTTAGGGGAGAGGTGTATAGGTTCGGAATAGCTTATCATGATGAGCTAGGGAACTGGTCGCCAGTAAGACCCTTGGACTTTTCTGAATACAGATGGAGCGATATAATTACCGCTGATGTATTCGCCCTTAGTGGACTGACTGGTGCGTGGGACTCAATATCGGGTATTGCCGTGTATGATTACATCACTCCGCTACCCGCTGGCCTCGTCTTTGGTGATATTTTAAGAATAAATGTAGCTTCTGTAGCGAATCCTAATTACAAACACGGAACCTTCTACGCATCTACTGGTTCGGGATCTGGAACGGTTAGCATTCACTTTGATGAAGACCCAACGGCCCCTACGTTTTCAGACCCATTTGCATGGAAGTGTATTGGTAAAAGCGGCAACAACGGTAGCAGCTCGGACTTTAAATTCCCAGCTCGCGACACTAGGTTATACTCTATATTAGATGATGCGGATTTACCCCGTGCTCTGGGGCTTCAGTTAACCATCGCCACCCACCCGTCATGGGCTACTGGGTTTGGTGTGTTTAGAATGGAGAGAGACAAGAATGTTATTTACCAAACTCCATTGATACCAGCTGTAAACAGGATTGGTATATTAACCCCAGGGAAAAGGCGTGACGTGGCTCCCGATATACTCAGGGAAGAAAATACTGGGTCTAACGACCATTTAGCCCCAAAGGTATTGAAGCTGGGCGCGGCAAGAGGGCTGACAAGGGATTGGTCTCCAGCCTCTGGGCAGTCTTTCGAGCGTGTTTTCTTCAACAACATAGTTAACAACATCTTGTTAATGGATCAGGTCACACTAGCTGTTGCGGTAAGGAATAGCGAAGACTGGTCAATTGTATTTGCTCCCGCTCTTGACTACTTGTACAACTTTAATGGCAAACCCTTGGTGGAGGTTCCTGAAGAGGGCACTTACAACCTTAACGCTATTGATTACCTAGCGTTTATTAACAAATGGGGAGAGTCAACTAGCGGAGGTATGGAGTCAAAGGGGTACATATCGGACAAAAATAGCCTTCACTTTTACTCTTCACCAGCTATAGACATTAATTGGAAAATACAAGTAGCGCCAGACAGCACTATTTTTATTGGCAGTCCGTTTAAGAAGATATACCAGACAAATCTTAATATATTTATTGACTTTAGAAATTTGAAGTCTGAGGAGATATACCCTATCGTTCTTAGCGGAAGTGCCGTGCCACTTATTAGCAAGGTTACTGGCGTGTATGACTCTGACGGTATAGTCAAAATAGCTACTAGGCTTAATGACGGTACTGCACTTTCTTTTCAGCAGGTTAACGTCACAAACTCTATACCTCCAGCTCAATCTACTAGCTGGGCAGACTTGGTAGACCCACAGAGAATGTTGGCCTTAAAGATAAACCAAAGATTTAAAGACCCGTTGTTTATTACAGCTTATTCATACAATGGTGAGACTTTTGGTGGTTTTGAAAGCTTGATAAAAAGGGAGGTTTATTGGCCGCTATACCTTACTGATCCGCCGAGTACCGACCCATTGGAGCCAAGAATGGCCGATAACCTATATGGTAATCAGGACATGAATGTGTCTATACGGGGAGGGGCTGTTGCGGTAACTCCAGTAGAAAGAGACCCTAGTGATATAAACGTCACTCAGTCTGCAATATTGGTTAACATGGAAACTGGCAAGACCGACTTTAGGTACGGTGGTAGCGGTCAGACTCAAGAATATATTTTTACTGGAGCTTATGCTCAGATAACAAACCCGTCAACACCCGTAACGCTATCTGTATGGGGAGGTGATTGTTTTATCAGCAGGGCTGTATTTAAAGTTAACCAAGGGTTTTGCTTCCCTAAGACGTATGTCCCGATACCCCCTTCTGGCGGATCAGACCTTCACGCTTGGACTGGAGGCACTGAGCTGGTGACTAAGACGGGTTCTACGGATAACTATGGCGACTTCCTTGAGTGCTGGATTGAGGCTGACGCTAATGCGTTTTACACCTCTGACCGAAACAGGTATCCCTTTAAATCCACAACGCCACCAACAAACGGGGATATAACTGCTCCATTCTTTTATGACTACAACTTCGGGTACTCAATTGGCAACCTGCCTAATAAGCTGTTTAGCGAGGACAGGGGTATTCCTTTTATACAGGTATATCCAGCTAGGCTTATATACTCAGACCCTAGGATTTACAATAGCACTGTTGATGGGTTCAGCAGGTTTAGGGCATTAAACTTTTACGACCTAGACGAAAGGTACGGGCCAGTTAACTCGTTGGTTCTTATGAATGACAATAACACCCTATCCTTTCAAGACCAGGCCATTAGATACCTCCCTATCGGGAAGTCTGAAATTCAAGATACTGCAGGTAATGTCCTTACCGTTCAGAGCGGAGAGTTTATCTCTTCGGTAGAAAAGTATTTAACCACCTTCTACGGAACTCAGTCATTATACGGGGCAATAGCTACGGATATGGGTGTGTTCTGTGTTGACTCTCGTGTGGGGGCTATAATAAAAGTTGCTGAGGAAATAGGCAACATCACAGCCAAAAGACTTGACAACTACATGGCGTCTAACTTCAGCGGTGGTCTTTATGGGGATAATGAGATGGCAATATGCTATGATGAAAGAAACAAGGAGATTCACGTTATAGCCTGTATCCTTGAGGATCAAAGCACTGACGATGTATTTAACTGGCTGGTCTATAACATAGACAACGACGCGTTTGTCTCTAACATATCATGGTCACAAAGGTCTGATGTTAGAAAAGATTACAGGCCAAGGTTTTTAACCTCTATAAACGGAAATCAGTTCCTGCTTCACGGCAATCCGCTGGTAGATGATTTTTTACTATACAGAATTTCAATATCTAAATGGAGGGGCGGTAGCTCATACCTAAACGTAATACCCAATACATACTCTGTTGATGCTAATGTTGAGTACGTTATGAACGCAGGTGTTGACGAGACAAAGGTGTTTGATATTACGGGCACTAATAGCTCAAAGCCATTCTCTAAATATCAGGTAACTGCACACAATGAATCATACACCACAGAGACCACAGGAGAGTCCACAGCGAACATTAACAGCAGAGATGGACAAACATATGCCCCACAGATAAGGGACGCTTCTAGCGGGAGATTACGGGGCGTTATGGCTACGGTTAAGATATGGTTTAGCAACGCTGTAAGCCCTGTTGGAATTTATTCTGTATTTAATGTTATAAGAAAAATATTCAGGCAATGATAGGTATAACACCTCAACAGTATAGAGACAGGGCGGTTAATTCTGCTACTAGCAGAAACTCCTCTATCGGGTCTGCTATCGGTTCTGTCGTAGGGGGAGCCGTTTCGGCATTCACTGGGGTTCCAGGACTACGAAAGATGATTGGCGGACAAGTAGGCGGGGAAGCTGTTAAATCATTCACTGGGATTCCAGGCCTTGGGTCGATTGGCGGACAAATAGGTGGGCTTATTGGTGCGGCGGTTACTAATAAAGATAAATTTTCTGCCGAGGCTGATGAGTCTTACGGCAGGTTGGTTACGCCTATGTATCGGGATCAAATGAGTAGGTTTACGCAGGAGAATAAGTCCACCACGGATACAGCGTACAGGGAGCGAATGCAATCAATGCGGAGAAATGTTATACCTAATAGCGTGGACTACCTTAAATTCATATAATGGAAAAATCAGCAGCAGAGAAAGCGGGGTTTAATGCCCCTAGAAATAATTATAGCCTCTTGCCTTTTCTTTCCCAGCTGGGAGGATTGGGTATGTCCGCATTTCAGATGTCAAGAGCAAAGAATGGCCTTGATGCCTTGCGCAGACCATCAGCGCCAATGGCTGAGAGGAGTCCAGAGCTAGCCCGTCGTATATCTCTAGCAGAGAGGGAGTCCCAATTAGGAAACCCATTGCTGTCAAGAGAAAGACAGTCGGCTACAGCACGGGGCATGGAGTCAGCTAGACAGAACGCATCTCAGATGGGTGGAGCTACTTATGCGGCGTTAATGCAGAATGCTGCGCTAGGTGGTGCATCTCAGCAGAGGTCTGGACTTGTAGAAGATGAGGGGTTAAGAATGCAACGACAGGGGCAGCTTGACAACCTGATAGGAATGAGACTTGGCGAAAACAACAGCGCTAATGCTATGGCTTCAGGAAACTACGCCCTTGCCATGCAGGATTATAATATCAACAGGAACATGCTTGCAGGAGACCAGAGACAAGGGGTAACGAATTTAAGCTCAGCCTTTGGAGTTATCGGTGAGGACATGCCAGAATACCTTTCTACTTGGAGAGATTACAGGCAGGGAAAAAGAACCGTAGCTGAAGAGGAAAGGCTTGCAGCAAATGAAACGACCAGGCAGGGGCGAAGAATGGATCCTCTGTTTCGTGATGGAACTGCAATAGATGGGTTGCTGCAAAATAGAAACCAGTTTAACTCTATGGCTGAGATTGATTTCACGTCAATGTTATTCGGTAAAACCCCGATGACTGACCTTGACTCTATCTTCCAGAGAGTAACACCTAAAAAGTAAAAGTAAACCAATGCCAATAGAACAAGCGCCAAATACAGGCAGTAGCGGAGCTGGTGGATTTGTATTATCTATGCCCAGATATAACGCTGGGTTTAATCAATCAAACGCCTCCCCTTCGTCAAGAAAAAATATCCAAGACCTGACTGGGCAACCCCTTGATGTAGACTTCTTTGCTGGAGCAGAGGGTATAGGAAACTTCGGTGGGTTTGCAGTTGGGACTAAAGAGTATGACGAGTATCAAGTAAAGGTTCAAGACCTTAACAAGTTTATAAATACAGCAGCAGAAAAAAGATATGACCCTAGAGTTGTGGAGATGGGCAGTAAAGACTCTTGGGAGATAAATAAAGAGTATAGGGCTAGGATGAGTGAGCTAAAGCAACTAGGCAATATGCTTCACTTTGCAAAGCCCCTTGAGCAAGACCTTCTTAAGGAAGGAAGCTTGTTTGACAGTAATGCACCAATAGGAGCTGAAAGATACGGAAATTCTGTCAGCCCTTATGGCCTTACCGATATGTCTGAGCAATTAAGCAAAGGCGTTAGCGTTCAGCCATACACTACAGGTGAAGAGTTCAATTCCGCTAGTGAGAACTACAATATAGGGCTTCAGAGCATAACTGACAATTACATGTCTCTCAAGGAGAGGTTTAAAGGCGACCCTATAGCAATACAGAAGCTTGACCAAGATTACCGTAGAGCTTTATCTCAACTACAACGCCCAACAAAGGGGAACCCTACTCTTAGGAATGCTCAATACACTCCACAGCAGATGGCTCAGATTCAGTTAGATAAAGAAGGTGTAAGTATAGAGCGCGCTAGGATAGCCAGGTTAGAAGAAAAGGAGAGAAAATTCCAGACCGAGGTAAACGACTGGAAAAACTCTTTTGCTATCGTCCTTGACGGTGGAAGCATAGTCCTCACGAGTTCTGATGGTGGAAGAACCACGTATCCTTTCTCTAAGGTAATTATAGATGCGTCCGTTCAGCCAAGTACATCCATAGCATTTTCTTCCAACCAAAAGGGAGGTGACTATAAAAAGAGAACCTTCGATAAGATTACACTTGATAACTTGATAATAGTACCTATAACTAAGAGTGGGAGGGTTCTGATGCCAGGGGATAAGACGGTTGATACTGATCCAGTTTCCCGCTTTGATATTAGGTCTTCTGGGGTGGGGGTCAAAAAAGTTGGCAACAAGAATAGTTCATTTAACGTAACACTACCAGAATCAAACTTGTTAGAGAAGTTAACAGGGGCTAAAAAGGAGGCTCTTAGAATAAAAAGAAATGAGCTTTGGTTAGAAGTAGAAAGAAGAAATGCCGAAATTAAAGGTTATAAATATGACGCGGGAGATTATTAATTGATGAACGAGAAATACTTAAAAGGATACTTTGAGGCATATGTGCTTCCTAGTAAGGCAGCAGCCACGTATGAGGACTGGGTGTCCAAAATATCAAAAAACGAGGATTACAAAAGGGGTATGTTCAACGCCCACGTTGTCCCCTCGAAGGGAGATGCGGTTTATGAGGACTGGGACGCAAAGGTTTTTGGATCTTCAGATTTAAAAAAAAAAGACCAGTCGTTACCAAAACCTACAAAACAGCCATCGGAACCTTCGTCTTCTACCCAAACAAAACCATCTACGGGTGGTACAGGGCAGTCAGGGCGTTATTCTTTAAATCTTAGACCGTCAGACATTGGCTATGTTGCTCAGAGCGATGCAACGGTCAACATACCACGGTTTAGCAAGCCTGTGCCTTCTAGTGTACGCCCTACTGGGGGTATAAAGGATGGCAAGCCTGTTGTTTATGATAGTCTAACCAAAGCTATAGCTGCTAGCGAAAGCATGCAGTTCTTAAACTATAACCCAGTGTCATCAGAAGAGATGGCCAAGGGGATGTTTGAGGGTTCTGCTATTGTCTGGGAGCCAAAGGATGTAATAAGCCCTTACGAGTCTTTTAACCAAAAGAAAAAAGCCTATGAAAGACAGGGGAGAAGCGCTAATACATTTGTCGAGCTTCTTGATTTGTCGGATGGTGCTGCCGAGGAGTACGCATCTAGCTCGTTAGCAAAGCTATCTAAGAAATACTCAAACCTCCGTGGCGGAGACCTTGAAGCTATATCCGCTGATGTAGAGGCTATATATCCAATGCTTGAAAAGATTAGCAATGAATATAAGCGGCTAAGTGCTCAAAAGGATGGGTTCGTAAATAACAAACAGACTGACCTAGCCAATGGCGTTATATCTAAAATGAATGCCTTGCTAGTGGAGCATGACAAGATAAAGGCTTCTGTTGGCGGAGAAGACGCAATAGAGGTTGTGAGAAAGATACAGGAGATTAACGGTCAGGTAGAGGAGTTTAAATCACAAGAGTTTTATTCCGAGCTATCGGATATGATGTTTAAGAGAGCAGAAGCTGATGTCTTAAAGTCAGGAGTAGTCGGCATGCAATTCATGTCTACAGTAATGGATCCTATTATTAGGGATTTAGTTGGTGGAACGGGGTATTTAGTAGGCCAGTTATTTGGGTCAGACAAAATACTTGACTATCTCGATGTATCTCCAATGCTATCCAAGGCAGAACCTTTTCTTCCAGATGCTTATAAGGGATCGCCATATCAAGATGGCAAATTAGACCTCGGCAAAGCTGTTCCGTTTATATGGAAGCAAGCTGTTAATATGGCCCCGATGATGGCTGCTGGTATAGCTACTCAGCAATACGGAGCTACAGCTGCAGGACTTGCTGCTGGACTGGCTACATTTGCAACTACCTATGATGACTTTTATAACGAGGCTCAGACAGAGGCTAGAAAGAAGGGTATAAACATCACTCATGGTCAGTTATCATTATTGTCCGCCATTAACGCATCTTCTACCGCTGCTATTGAGCAGATAAACCCATTAGAAAGGGTTTTTAAAGGTAGGTTAATTAAGGGCTCTATTCAAAAGGCTATCACCGACATTGCCGAAGGCAGGGGGATTAACGTGGCTATAAACTCAGCCAAGCAAGCTGGCAAGGAAATGCTTAAGATTGAAGGTCTCGAGATATTTGAGGAATTACTAGACAACGCTAAAGGCCAAGTAGTATCCACGATGACCAACCAGGCTTTAGGCTCTGACTTTGAAACCGAGGGAGGCAATATAGCAGAGATAGCTGTTAACACGGCTATTGCTACGCTGCCATTTGCTGGCATGGGTGGTGTAACTTCTGGTACTAGGTACAAGCGTGACTTATATCATTCTGCTGTATCGCAAGGCATGACAGAGAGCGTTCTTGCTAAGTTCGCGGAGAACACGGATGCTATGCCGTCAGCCACCATGAAGGCCGAGGTAGATGCTATACAAGAGCTTGACAGGGCATACAAGGCGATACCCGCTGATGTTAACGAGAACGACAAGTACGAGATAGCAGAGAAGATAGTACAAAGAAACAAACTTAAAGATGCTACTACGGCAGACACTCCGCCAGTTATAGCCGAAGAGTACAAGGCTAGAATAGCCGCTATTGATGCTGAAATTGAAAAGATATATACCGCAAAGCCAGCTGTTGAGGCCGTAGCTGAAAAAGTTGACGGCTCTATGGCTGTAAATGAGGATGCCCCAAGCCCAAATCAACAGGAGCTGCAAGAAGATTCGGCCCCTCAAGAGCTTAGTGAGCCTGTTATTACCCCTGATACCGAGCAGAGAATATCCGAAATAGAGCAAAGTCTTTCAGAAGATTTAGACCTAGAGGAAAGGGAT
>Ga0105051_10002667_pt1 | contig 22527 bp, 19 predicted proteins | sample FRY02_FD_78383 | JGI IMG/M metagenome (GOLD analysis project Ga0105051, IMG submission 78383) | Freshwater microbial communities from Lake Fryxell liftoff mats and glacier meltwater in Antarctica - FRY-02 (megahit assembly) | ecosystem: Environmental > Aquatic > Freshwater > Ice > Glacier... | reverse complement strand
TCTTTCTGAGATTAAGCTAAGCAGAACAGAGATTCCTCGTTCCTCGGAATGACAAATGCTTATACGTAGAGATTCCTCGTTCCTCGGAATGACAAGTGCTTACGTTACGTAGATATTCCTCGTTCCTCGGAGCGACAAACGGAGTGCTTCGGACAGAGAGTCAATCCACAAACTGATGCATTTCAGGTTCTGTTTTCTATGAGTCTATATATCTTGAGCAAAACAAAAAATCATGAGCAATCCAAAATTTCAAGTATTCAAGGGACAAGAAGACCAATATTATTTCAGACTGAAAGCGGGTAATGGCGAGATAATCTGTGCTAGCCAAGGCTATAGCACGTAGCAAAGTTGTTTGAATGGACTGGATGCAATAAAGTCGGTTGCTGCGGGTGCGCTCGCTGAAGAACTTGACTAGGTAAACGTTGGGTCATTGCGAGAGCAGATAGTATCTTCAGCGCTTCACCGCTTAACGTATCCTATGCGTAATCTTCTTGTATTTCTTCTCCTAATTCCATGTGTTACTTGGTCGCAAACCAATGCGCCAACGGCTGCTTTTTACAAAGGAACGTTCCTTTACAAAGGCAAGTTGGGTTCTTATAAGGTGAAAAGGAAAAATGAAAAACGTATTCTGATTGAACCAATCATTGAGCAGTCTGGTAATGGAATACGTGTATCAAGTACGGATTCCACCGTTGGAATTACTGAACTGACATTGAAGGTAAACACGGGCCTCCACTACTTCGGTGGTGGCGAGCAATTTTCGCACGTAGAACTCAAAGGCAAACACGTTCCGTTTCTGGTAGAAGAAAACGGAATTGGTCGTGGTGACCAGCCCGCAACCAAAACCGCCAACCTCGTTGGTGCAGGCGGACACGAATGGACTACCTACTGCCCTATTCCACTCATCCTTTCTACAGACAATAAAGCCTATTTGATTGAGAACGATTGTTACTCAGAAATTGATCTTACTGTCGATGGTGAAATCACCTTTATAGTTCATGATGATGAACTAAAGCTTCGGATGTGGGAAGCAGATTCGCCAAAAGCCCTATTAGAGAAAATAACAGCCGATTTGGGCAGAATGCCCGAACTTCCCGATTGGACCTACGGAACCATTCTCGGCATTCAAGGAGGAGCAGAACGTGTAAAGCAATTGGTGAAAGATGCCCAAGCTTATGGCAATCCTGTTTCTGCCATTTGGATCCAGGACTGGGTGGGCAAAAAGCAAACAAGCATTGGTTCGCGTTTGCGCTGGGAATGGAAACCAGACGAAGCCACCTATCCTGATTTCAAGCAGTTCTGTGCCGATATGAATGCGCAGGACATCAAAGTGATGGGCTACATCAATCCGTTCTTGTTAGAAGAAACCGACATGACCAACGAAGCTCTTGAGAAAAGCTACATTGTTCAAAAAACGAATGGCAGTCCGTATCTGATTCCCTTTGGTGGTTTCAAGGGCTACATCATTGATCTGAGCAATCCCGCAGCACGCGAATGGATAAAAGACATCATTAAAACGAACATGATTGGTAATGGATTGAGCGGTTGGATGGCCGACTTTGCAGAGTGGTTGCCGTTTGATTGCAAGCTGCACAGCAGACAAGACCCGAAAGATTACCACAACCGCTTTGCAGCAGATTGGGCCAAAGTGAACCGAGAAGCAATTGAAGAAGCAGGTAAACTGGGCGAAGTTGTGTTCTTCTCCCGTTCGGGATTTACGGGTTCTTCAGGTATTTCTGCACTCTTTTGGGCAGGCGATCAGATGGTCGATTTTGGAGAGAATGACGGATTGGGTTCGGCCATTACCGCCCTGCTAAGTTCTGGGTTGAGCGGCATGGCTATCAACCATTCGGATATTGGTGGTTATACTGCTCTCAAATTCCCGTTCTTTAAGAACTACCTACGCGATAAGGAACTCCTGTTCCGTTGGATTGAGTTTGAGGCCTTCACTCCCCTCTTCCGAACGCACGAAGGACTTCTACCGAACGATATGGTGCAGTATTACACCGACAATGAAACCCAAACCTATTTCTCAGCATTTGCTAAAATTCACAAGGCGATGGAACCGCTTTTTAAGCATTTGATAAAAGAGGCATCAGAAACGGGTATTCCCGTAATCCGTCATCCGTGGTTGGTTTGTCCAAATGACTCAAATTGTCTTAATACCATATACCAGTTCTTTGTAGGCGATAATATGCTTGTGCTACCCATTACCGAACGCGGACAGACCACGGTTAGAGGTTATTTCCCAGAAGGAGAATGGACACATTTCTTTACCAAAGAGGTGCTTCAAGGTGCTGCTTGGCACGAAGTAGAAGCGCCTTTGGGAACTCCCGCGGTATTTTTGAGGAAGTGACCTAACCGTGTTTATAATATCAGAATATACAATCGTTTACTGCCACCATGTAAAGTTGGACATAATCTGCAATGGACAATTGGCGATATACAATTTGAGGAGAAAGCGCGATCTAACGGGTAATGAATGTCAAATTCTACAAAACCTGAAACGACAACAGATTCGGACAAGCATTTAAACTGAGTATCAATAAGTACAGAAAGCCTTAATCTTCAAACTGGCCTCTTCATATCCCAATCGTTCGGCCTCTTGTAGGTCATCGCAGCCTTGTCGATAATGGTTGCTCATGAGGTTAACTACTCCTCGATTATAGAACGCCTGCGAATACTCAGCATTTAGATTTATAGCTTCGGTATAGCTCTCTAGTGCTTTCGGATAATCGCTATTCAGGGTACAGATATTTCCTCTTAGATTCCAAGCACGCGGACTTTCCGGATCTGTGAATAGATAATCATCTACCGCTTTGATGTCTTCGGTATATTCCCCTAATAATTTGAGTGCATAAGCACGATTATAGAATGCAGCGGTGAAATTATCATTCATCAGAAGTGCTTTATCATAGTCTGCAAGAGCAATGTCAATCTCGCCTTCCTGATTTGCAGTCAACGCCCGCGTAAAATAGAATTGCGCTAGGTTGTGCCGTAGGTCAATGGCATTGTCAAAATCGTTCATGGCAGCATCATTATTTCCCATAAAGTGAAAGGCTACTCCCCTATTGTAATAAGCCAGTGCAAAAGATGGGTCAAGTTCAATTGCCTTGGTAAAATGCTCCAGTGCCATGGTGTAGTCGCCTTCCCTTAAGCTGAGAAGACCTAAAAGGTCATAGGCCATGGCCGAACTGTCTTTCATGGCAAGCAAAGCGTTGATGGTCTCTTTGCAGGCGGTGGTGGAATCCATCATCATCTGCACCAAGGCCTTTCGTTCCAATCCATCAGTTACCTTGTATTCAGCAGCAATCAAGGTGTCAATCTCAGTAATTGCCTGTTGATATGCCTTCATGGCAATCAGTCCATCCACTTTCAGATTGCGGGTATGGTCATTCTTCGGATTAAGTCCAATCGACTCATCAATATCACTCATCGCACCCTCATAATCCATGGCCAGCATTTTGAGTTTAGCCCGATCGTCATAAATGTATTCTGAAGATGGATTGAGTTCTATGGCCTTGTCATATAGTTTCTGGGCTTCCTTTGTTCTCCCCAACTTGGCTAGAACGGTTGCCTTTTTCATATACGCAGTGGCAAAGGTTCGGTCTAAGGCAATGGCATTATCGTAAGCATAAAGTGCCTCTGACCAACTGGCAATATGCATGAGGTTATCGCCAAGTATAATCATCTCCAACGATTGCTTTCTGGCTGTAGATTGACCATAACTACAAACAGAAGGGGTCATCAATAATAATAGACTCAGCACATTAACGTAGAACGAACTTCTAAATGGTAGAATTTTACGCATTAAATGTTCGGTTATAATGTTATACGATGTTCATCAATTATTGGATAACCAGTTTCTGAACATATCGCTGCTGTCCTTCTTCAAGAACAACGATATAGACACCAGCCTCTGCGTTTAATTGCAAAACCGTTGATGTTTGCGTAAGCACTTGCGAAGGACATACTTGTTCTCCCAGTAGGTTGTACACGCTCAAGATCGAATTCCTGTTTCCTGATAAGAGTTTAACGGTGAGGTTGTCGGAATCGCCAACAGGATTAGGAACAATGGCAAAAATGCTGCGAGCATTTAATTCGTTGACAGATGCTGCAACACCGCGAAACGTGATGAGCTGACCTGAAATGGCATAATACGGCTGTGTATGACCATTGTAATTGTAGTCGCAATCAGGACAGTTGTTGTTGGTAGAGCAATCTGGATTATTTGGGCTGCACTGATTGAAATAACTTGCCAATCTATAATCAAGCTCAATTGCCGAACCGGGTGTAACAAGCGATGTAAGGTTGAAATACGCTGGTTCAACATCGGCACCGGGGCACCACCCTGCTCTGTTGTATTGCCACGAGCCGGATTGTGGCGAGCACGAATTTGAATTGCAATCGGAACGCCATAAATAGTGCGAAAAAGCAGAAGAACCATCCACATACACTTCATGTGTTTTCTGAGAAAATTCAGCAGCATTATTCGTGTTTCCTTGCCCATGACCTGTAATGACAACCTTGAGTTTTACGCTGTCGATGGCAGCTGCAATGACTGGGTCGGCAACAGGAAGCGTGCTCAATTGCGTTGTATCGCCATAAACAAGGCCGTAGTTCTGCCACACATTCTCCACTTGAGTAAGCGGAATGCCCTCAGTTCCTTCCACATATTCAAACGTGACTTTAACAAGCCATGCTGGATTAACCCACGTATCTATGAACGAACGAAGTACAACTTCGCCTGTGAGCAGCGTGCTGTAATCGGTTACATCAATATCCCACCCGCAGGCTTTTCTGTAGGGCGTCATGTATCGTCCAATTTCTAACCATTCATTTTCCTTTTGAAGAGAGATGGCGGCAAAACGGTCCCACGGGTCGCAACCTCCCGGTGGGCAAGAAAGTTCCACGTGCATCAGAATCTGATTGAACCCTTCAAGTGATGCAGGTAGCTGGAACGTATCTTGCACCGTTCGTGTGTCAAAACCACCACCGAACCGCTGGTGCGTATCGTCAAAAGTGACCACCGAAACGTTTTGCGCAACAGAAGTTGAAGCACCAAAAAGGCTCAGGCAAAGGAGCAGAATGAGAGGAATGATGTTTTGGTAAATGTTTCGTTTCATGTGTATAGTTTGGTTAGAATAACGGTAGGCAATGTCGGAATTATTAAAAGCCCTGCGCATTACACGAAAATAAAATATGTTTTCAGATCTTTTGATGCTGCCTCCTTTCTGGGGGCTTGCGTTGCAACTTTAGGCGCTATTCTGCACTTCTTTTTCGCAATCAATACGCAACGATAAGGCGTTGTCTTTATTAAATTTCAATAAAAACGATTTACTCCGCTCAACTGCAAGTACATTTGACTGTAAATTCAACAACTATGAAAAAGCTGATTCTCCTTTTCGCCACCTTTCTACCCCTTGGTTTGTTAGCTCAACAGTATCTCGAAGATGTTATCTATCTAAAAGATGGCAGTGTTTACCGAGGTGTAATTATAGAGCAGGTGCCGAATGAGAGCATGAAGATTCAGATTATGGGCGGTAGCGTTATAGCTGTGTTGGTGGGCAATGTTTCAAGAATGACGAAGGAAGTCCCGTTTAATGAGATGGTTACCACAGCACCTGGTTATGATAAGCCACAACGAATCAAGTTGCCGTTTGAGCCTCGTTTGAAAGGATACTTTTTTCAGAGTCAATTGTTGCTAGAAGCTGGACAACTTGGAGTAAGAATTGTGAATGGTTATAAATTCGGTCGTTTAGGGCATCTTGGTATTGGTATTGGGCTAGATGGGGCAATGGGCTCTCCTTTCAATAACATCCTTAACGGATTGAATACCACCGACCTATCGGGGGCTTTCCTCCCGCTCTACGTTTATTATGCTGGCGATATTCTCGACAGAAAAATAACGCCATTCTATGCGATAGAAGCTGGTTATGCCGCTGTTGGCCCCAATTCAAATGGCATGGACGTAAATGATTTGTATGAAGATAATGGCTTTGGCTATAGCTATGGAACAACGGAAGTGGTAAGTGGCGGAGTAATGGGTTCTGTGGGTTTCGGGGTGCGTTTTAATACACGCAGACGCATCAACTTCAGCTTACTGATGAATATCAATTTCAAGAACGTAACCTACGAAGAAAACTACTATATCTACGATGATTTGAATGGTTATTACGACTCGTATGGCACACGAAATAATGCCACCCTATTAATGGCTGGCTTACGCTTCGGTATTGGCTTTTAGTTTCAGTCTACTTTTCTTCTGTCTGCGTAAGGCGGATGAAGCATCTCTTTGCTAAAGCTAATTGCAAGAGACTCCTCTCTTCGACTGAATTTACAGAAACACGCTTGGTTGAGCACAGTCGAAACCTATTTTTGAACTTTAAAAATGTAAATCATGTCTGACGCATTTGAATCTTTAGCCACCAGCAACATCAAATTTCTGGTACTTGACGTTGACGGAGTAATGACCGATGGCGGTATGTACTACACCGAAAGTGGCGACCAATTCAAAAAATTCAACACAAAGGATGGAATGGGAATTCATCTAGCTATAAAAGCAGGCTTGAAGGTTGCTTTCCTAAGTTCGGGTAGCCAAGCCATGATTGTGAGAGGACGAGCCAAAACCTTGGGAGTTGAGCACATTTACATCGGACCAAGACCAAAGATTGATGTGCTTTCTGAATGGTGTAGGGAGTTTGAAATTCAACTCAATCAAGTGGCTTACATTGGAGATGATGTAAATGATTTGGAAGTGATGGAAGCTGTTGGTTTTTCTGGTTGTCCTGCTGATGCGGTGGAAGCCATCAAACTAAAAGCCAACGTCATTCTAACTAGAAAAGGTGGTGATGCCTGCGTGCGCGAATTCATTGATGAGCACCTGCTAAATGGCTGAGTCAATCCCATATTTCGAGACCCTTCTTCCCTTTTTCATTTTTCTTACCAGAACCGTTGACACGAGTTTGGGTACGTTGCGAATTGTGCTCATAAGCCGAGGCAACAGAAAAGCAGTTCGCTTGGTTGGTTTCTTTGAGGTTCTGCTTTGGATTACTGCCATCGGGCAAGTGATGCAGCACCTTAATCATTGGTCAAGCTACCTTGCTTGGGCAATGGGATTTACTGTTGGCAGCATGATTGGATTCAAGATTGAAGAACGACTTGCTCTTGGGAAACATCAACTAAGAATCATCACCCCTCAACCAGTTGATGGCTTTCTTGCTGCATTAAAAGCCATTAATCAAGGTTATACCGTATTTGAAGGAATGGGTGCCAACGGGCCTGTGAAGCAACTTTTTTTGATATTGAATCGAAAGAACAACAAGGAAATTACTGCTTTAGTAAAAGAGCACATTCCGCAAAGTTTTTGCTCAGTTAGTGATGTGATGGCCACAGACAATGGCGTTTTCAACACACGAAAACGCGAATTCAATCTCAGCGGACTCATTCTCCCGTTGCGGCAGGGTAAGTGATACATTTTACTACTCATCAAAACTGAGTAACTTGTTGCATGAAATATTCAATTTTCCTAGCTGCTTCACTCCTGCTTATTATGGGCTGCGCAGGAGTAGACAAAGCCATAACTGAGAAAGATACTGGACCACATGCCGATTCTCTCGCGCATAAAATTATGAGAGCCACCGCATTTGATGCATGGCAGAAAACCGCAATTGTTGGGTGGACATTCGCAGGTCAGAACAAGCACATTTGGGACCGCCAACGGAATTATTCGCGCGTTGAATGGGGCAAAACCATTGTGATATTTAGTCACACCACCAAACAAGGCAAAGCATGGAAAGATGGCGAGCCAGTTGAAGGTGAAAAATTAACCGAGCTTATTGATGAGGCTTGGAATTCGTGGGCAAACGATTCGTTTTGGCTCAATCCGTTTGATAAACTGTACGATGACGGAACAGAAAGGGCGTACGTTAAAACCGAAGACGGAAACGATGCCCTGCTCATTACCTACACTTCTGGCGGCAACACACCAGGCGATTCTTATCTCTGGATAACTGATGAAACAGGCCTTCCGATAGAAGTAAAAATGTGGGTCTCTATCATTCCAATTAAAGGTATAAAGTTTAGTTGGGAAGATTGGCAAACGCTTGAAACAGGTGCTAAAGCGGCAGGTTTGCACAAGCTGAGTTTCGTCAAGCTGCGTTTGACTGATATGAAAGCCGCAGCAAGCATCAACGAATTTTCAGAAGAAGACCCTTTTGCGGGACTTTAAACAGACTTTGGTTGTTTCATTAAGTGTTAACGATTACCTCTGAACACTACAAAAAACAGATGAACATTCTGACAGCTTCTTAGTTTTGAGGCCATGAATAAACTGGCCATCCTTCTTGCCTTTTTTGCTAGTCTTTTGTCTGTAAGTGCTCAAACCTTAACTGGTACCATCACCGACAATAACAATTCGGGCATTATAAACGCCCATATCACCACCAATGCAGGTGCTCACACGCATTCATCCAAAGATGGGAAATTCGCAATAGAGAATGTAAAACTTAACGACACGTTGCTGATTACACACATCAGCTATATGTCGCAATCATTCATCATCAGCAGTTTTAATCCAATTACAATCGCACTGAGCGAGATCTCTTTCGAACTGGCTGCTGTGGAAGTGAAGCACAGCGTAAAAGCCATCAACAGCATTACCGAAATTGATGTGGCGATAACACCTGTAAACACGTCTCAAGAAGTGTTACGCAAAGTTCCAGGTTTGATTATCGGGCAGCACGCTGGAGGCGGAAAAGCCGAACAGATTTTCCTACGTGGATTCGATATTGACCACGGAACCGACATTACCATTTCGGTAGATGGAATGCCCGTAAACATGGTTTCGCACGCGCACGGGCAAGGTTATGCCGATATGCACTTCATCATTCCTGAAACGGTAGAGAATATCGATTTCGGAAAAGGCCCTTACTATGCAGATAAAGGCAATTTTAACACAGCTGGCTATGTTGCCCTGAAGACGAAAGACAAACTGGATGAAAGCCTCGTTTCGTTAGAATACGGCCAATTCAACACCATTCGGGCGTTGGGCATGTTCAATCTCATGAAGAACAAACCCAATCAGGACGCGTACGTTGCAGGAGAATTTCAATTAACGGATGGCCCATTTGAATCGTCTCAAAACTTCAACCGAATAAACCTCATGGCCAAGTACAATGCGGCCATTGATAAGCGACAATTTCTAACGGTTCAAGCATCCTACTTCAACAGTAACTGGGATGCCAGCGGACAAATTCCGGTTCGCGCGGTGCAAGACGGATCCATTGGTAGGTTTGGCGCCATTGATGACACCGAAGGTGGAAACACGCATCGTATCAACGCAGCCATGAACCACACCGCCATTTTGGGCAGCCACACCACGGTTAAAAGTAACGCATACTACAGCCGGTACGGGTTTGAACTCTACAGCAACTTTACATTTTTTCTAGATGATTCAATCAACGGAGACCAAATCAAACAATTTGAGCGTAGAAATTTGGCTGGTTTTGAAAGTGTGGTTGATCATCACTTCCATCTCAACAAAGAAATTATCGGCCTCAAAGCCGGATTGGGAATGCGATATGACAATGTGAATGATGTAGAACTATCTCATACCGTAAATCGCGATTCACTCATCACTCCATTTGCCCTTGGCGATATTGACGAATCGAACATTTATGCGTTCGTTGGAGCCGATTTTGAATTCGGAGATTTCCTCATCAATCCAGCTATTAGATTAGATCATTTCAAATTCGATTACCACAATAAGTTAGATTCAGTTTACAGCAATCAGTCAGAGCAAACAATCAAGCCAAGCCCCAAACTGAATTTCATCTACTCCCCTTCTAACACGTGGCAAATTTATCTGAAAACAGGAATGGGATTTCATAGTAACGATACGCGTGTAGTGATAGCTCAGAACGGAAAACAAACATTACCAACTGCTTACGGAGCTGACCTCGGAACCATCATTAAACCAGTTAATAACCTGATGATTAACGTTGGAGGTTGGTATCTCTACCTCGAACAAGAATTCGTTTATGTGGGCGATGCAGCCATTGTTGAACCTAGCGGAAGAACTCAAAGATTGGGAGCAGATGTGAGCGTGCGGTATCAGCCGCTCAAATGGCTCTTCCTTTATGCCGATTTCAACTACGCTTTTGCCCGTTCGTTGGATGACCCTAAAAATGCCAACTTTATTCCGCTGGCTGCAGAATTGACTTCTGTTGGTGGTGTTTCTGTCAATCATCCGATTGGAATAATGGGTGGCATTAGCTACCGTTGGATTGGCGACCGTCCTGCCAATGAGGATTACTCTATTACGGCAAAAGGCTATTTTGTATGCGATGCCAACCTGAGCTACACATGGCGCAAATGGACTGCTGGCATCATCATTCAGAACCTCTTCAACACCAAATGGAATGAGACACAATTTGCAACAGAATCTAAGCTAAGAAATGAAACAGCAAGCGTTGAGGAAATCCATTTCACGCCCGGAACGCCTTTCGCAATCAGAGGAAAAGTGAGTGTCAGGTTTTAGTGATACGGCTTACGCAGATGTTGATTTATCCAAATAAGACACTCAACTTTGACCTAAAGACAACCATTTACTCAACATAAAGTGTTCCTAAGGCATATTCTGCATTAATGATTGCCCTCTGGTTTGTTGCCAACAACTCCACATACTTTATTTGTGCATTGATGAAACCCAACTCGCGCGAGTTGACCATGAACAGCGAACTTTCTCCTGCCGTAAACTTCTCACGCTCGCCATTTAGCAGCCCTTCGTAATCGGAAACCGTTCTTTTAAACAATGTGGTCTGTTCTCTAGACGTGAACCATTCGTTAATGGCCGAATTAATTTTGTATCCAATACGAGCCTGCTGATCTATTATTCCCAACTCGGCCTCCTGTATATACAGTTTAGCAAGTTTAAGCGCTCCTCTTTCCTTTCGTAGCGGAATGGGCAGACTAAACTGCAATCCCCAGTTGTAATTGTTGATGGAAAGCCCACCAAACGGATTGTTGCCAACAACTTGATTAAGCGCGTTATACTTTAAGTTTAGAAGAGGTTTCAATTGTTCTGTCTTCAACCTACGGTCAATTTTAAGTTGATCGATTTTAAATCGGGTCCTCTGAAGATAAGGATGAGATGCCACTAGACTGTCAATTCTATCCAGAATATTTGGATCCATGGTGGTGAGTTCTACCTCTTCTTTAGAAATAGGAACGGTGTTTGTGTCAATTTCCAACGGAATCTGACCGTTCTGCCACATATATATACTCAACAGTGCAGCAGCATTTTTAAAATCGAGCTGCGCCTGTTGCAGTGCCAATTGTCGGTTCTGATATTGAATACTCGCTTCTAGTGTATCAATGGCAGAGCGATCTCCTGCCTTTACTTCAACCACCACAGAATTGAACCTGAACTCTGCAAGGGCCAGTGCTTCCTTGTAAACTATCAATACTTCGTATTCCTTAAACCATTTCCAGTAGGCAGTTCCAGCTTCATAAAGCAAATCATTTAATAGCAGCCGCTGTTCAACCACCGCACTTTTACTAAAAATTTGTGCTTTGCGCAGCTCTGCTCGCCTTTCGTCAATAAACATTCCTCGGCCAACAGCAACCGAAACACCTGCATAAATAAGTCCTCCGCCACTTGTGCTGTTTTCAGGATTTAGAAACTGACCTCCGTTCTGTTCGTAGCCTGAGTTTAATTCAACACCAAACCAGGTCGGAACTTTCAACCCTGCATCAATCAAACTGTAGTATTGATCTCCTTTAAAATATTTCTGACTGATGTCTGTACCAATCTTTGGGTCAAATCCGCCACGCGCCATTTGCACTGCGGCTTCGCCTTTTTCCTTCATCAAATCTGCCTGTACAGATAATGGGTGGTGCTGCAGCACAATGGCTTTAAAATCATCAAAGCCCAATTGCATCTGATTTGATTGAGCAAATGAACCGATTGAAGCAAAAAGAAACGCTATAAACAAACGTGCCCTCACTAGTAGTCTTCTTTTGATTTCTTGTTGGATGAATCGATTGACTGCGATACTGGTTTGTAGTAATCAGGCGGAAATCCGTTTATCTGTCGCCACAGTTCGTACCAAATAGACACATCCTTTAGCAAAAGCATGTTATTTGCACCAGCGCCAACTCGCAAGGCTTCTGGCCAAGTATGATCTTCTAGGTCTTGTGCTACAAGCACTCGATATTTGCCATTGTCGCTAATAAAGTTGTCAATGGCAAAGACCTTTCCTCCATAAGTTCCATAACTGGTGTTGGGCCAACCAGAGAAAACAATGGCGGGCCAACCATCAAACTGAATACGAACTGGTGCGCCTTTCTCCAAAAGTGGAAGGTCTATTGGTCTAACGTACATGGCAATGGCCAAATCATAATCAGAAGGCATAATACTTACTATAGGTGTTCCCTCCTTTACCGTTTCTCCGATACCTGATTGAATGGCCTTGGTTATGTACCCGTCTTGTGGGGCCGTAATATAATACATACCCGTTCTAACCGAGTAGTTCATATACTGATTTTGCAGCTTTGTTACCACCGCTTCTGCATCGTACATGCTGCTTAGGGCGGTGTATTTTTCAGATTCTACCTTAGCAATATCATCCCTATACTGTGCCTGAATAGAAATAAGTTCCACTTCTGCGTTAATTAATTCGTTTCTACTTGTAAGAAGTTTATTCTCGCCAGAAATCATTTCGGCCTGCGCTTTTAGCATAGAATTGCGCTTGTTTTCTAAATCTGTAAGCGATTTGAGGCCGCTTTTGTAAAGCCCATCAAAACGATTAAACTGAGACTTGGCAATTTCATAGTTGATTTTATCTGCTTGATAATCCATACTATCTGCCACTACTTTAAGTTCGGCCTGTTTGTACTTGTTTTTGGTTTGCTTTAGTTTAAGAGCAGCCGTTTGCACCAGGGCATCTACCTGATTATCTAAGGCTTTTACCTTTTCCATGTAAGAATTAACAGACATTTCCTTGGCTTTTAGCTGTTCTTGCGTTCTACCCAACAATTGAGGGTCGAAGTACTCATCCTTTACCTCCGAAATAAATAGGATGGTATCGCCTTTAGCCACAAAATCACCTTCTTGCACGAACCAACTTTCTATTCGCCCACCAATGACAGAATGGATGGTCTGTGGCCGTTGATCTGGCTTGAGGGTGGTAACATTTCCTCCAGCACGGATGTTCTGTGTCCAAGGCACAAACATGAAAAGAAAGGAGAACCCGAAGAAAAAGTAAAGCGCGTTTCGCAACACCTTAGTAGAGACGCGTGCTTCAGCATCTCTTAACGATGGATACTTATTATGGTCTATGTATTTATCAATAGAACTGTTTGAAATATTCAACATAATTTAGATTCTATTGCGTGAATTGTCCGTTCCTCATCTGAATAACTCTGTCTACCTTTGATTGGAAATAATCATCAGACGACACGGCAACTATAGTCCAGGCATTCTCTGGGCTTACTAGAAAATCAACAATGGCTTTTTTATCAATCTCGTCTATGTGTTCCAAAGCATCTTCTAGTAATAGGAGTTTAGGCCGATCGGCAATAGATCTGGTAAGTAGTAGTTTTTGCACTACGCTGCGCGAGAGTCTTTTGCCCTGAGGGTCAATGTGGGTGTTATAGCCTTCAGGTAGTTGCTGCACGAACTCTTCCAAATTCAGATTCTTAATTGCCCAACGCACGTTTTCCAAGGTGACGCCAGCTCTTCCCATGCTGACATTTTCAAGCAAGGTTCCATCAAAGAGTTGTTCGTGGGCAAGACGATCTCCTATTTCTGACCGAAGTGCCGTTAAGTTAAGATTGCCTATTGGAAGCCCGTTATAATTGACCGCACCCGAACTCACGCTATATAATCCGGCTATAATTTGAAGCAAAGTACTTTTTCCAGAACCATTTGGCCCCGAAACTACCACCCTCTCGCCAGATAACACTTCGATAGACATGCCGTTCAGAATTGTCTTGTCTCCTTCGGGATAGGTAAACACAACATTGTTTAATTCCACTTTCATACCCATTTCACTGCCTTCGCAGATGTTGTCAATACCTTCCGTACGTTCAATTTCAAGGTCTGTTACTTGGCCAATTTTCTCCAAGGCGGTAAGCACGTCATAAATGCTTTCCATGCTCATAACCAATTTTTCTACCGAGTTCATAACCAGCAGAATGATGATTTCCGCTGCCACAAACTGACCGATATTCATCAATTGCTGCATCACCAGAATTCCGCCCATGGCCAGCAATCCAGCAGCAACAAGGGCTTTAAAAACCACCATCAACGAGTATTGCTTTACAAGAATCTTGAAGTGAGCTTCGCGCGCTTTGAGGTAACCTGCTACCTCCTTATCAACCTTGTAGAGAGGAAATTCGGTTTTTCCTGCAAGTTTGAAGATGGTGCCTGTTCTGGCCAATTCTTCGAGCCAATGCGCAACACGATACTTGTATTTCGATTCAATTAAACTGGTGTCCAATCCTGATTTGCCCGTAAACCTAAAAATGGCATAGACCAAAATAATCAAAATCAAACTAAAAAGTATAAAGAACGGATGGTAGAACGAGAGAAGAATAAGACCGAAAAGTACCTGTAAAATAGCTGTGGAGAAATCAATCAGAATTTTCGAAAGTCCTTTCTGAACGGTAACCGTATCGAAAAAACGGTTCATCAACTCAGGCGCATAATATTTATAGATGGCCTCCATCTTCACTTTAGGAATTCTGAAAGCAAACTCAAAAGCCGAACGAGCAAAGATTTTCTGTTGGATGTTCTCCGTAATTCGGAGCTGGGCAATTTGCAGAATGCCTGTTGCAGTAACCCCAAGCACAACCACTACCACCAACACTACCCAAGCGGTATTTACCTGCCCACCTTGAATAAGGTTGACAATTGCTTGAATTCCTAGCGGAAGAGAAAGATTGATGATGCCGTTAAAAACTGCGTATACATATACATTCCGAATTTCTTTTCGGTCAGGGTGCAGCAATCTCCAAAACCGTTGTATCGGAGTTAATTTAATTGTTGAATCCATGGATTATTTACTCATGTTACGCAAGAATATCTTTAAACTTAAAAAAGTGTCGAAAAACAAGGAACAGTGAACGGTTTTGACCATCCCTGTCCGACTCTCGACCCAAAACATGGAGCTATTTATCCCCAAAATCGTCATTCAGATGCGAATTTTGAATTATTTAATGGCCTTGAAAATCGTTTCCCTGCAAAAATCGGTGACAAAATCTTCGCCATCGATAACATTTGTAAGTCTTGGCAAATGTTGGGAAAAGAACCGTTGCAAATGCGCTCCTTCGATAAAAGTAGAAACCAACATGTGTGGGTATTTGTAATCGGGATTTATTTCATGGATAATATCGGCCATTCGGGCAACCAGCCCTTTGTAATCAAGAAAAAAACCAAATTCATTCTCCGCATCCACATGCTTGTTGAGATAAACCTTTGATGATTCGTTGATAATGATGCGATTGAGTTTCACCTCATCTATGTGAGAAAAATCGCTGTCTTGCTCCACCTGCTTCATTAAGACATTGATGGTTCTGTTCAGTCTTTCTTCTGCCGATTCTACATTGGTTATTGCCAAAATCATTCGATAATCCAACCATCGCCAATACCAGCACGATAGGTAAATGAGCAGTCGGTGCTTACTCTCAAAATAACGATACACCGAAGCCTCTGTAGAACCTATGCTATGCGCCAATTTTCTGAAGGTAAACGCTTCAAAACCAATTTCATCTATGAGGTCTATGGCACCTTTAACAATACTTTTTCCTAGTTCGCTGGTCTCTGGGTCTTTTACGTACGTTCGGTCGTTAACCAATATTCCAATCGTATTTATCATCGCCCGTGTTATTTTTGCAAATGTAATAGTAATACTATTAACTTGGACAACATTGCTGTCAAACGATTGTTCGGGCCACAGGCGAATAATACTATAAATAGTTTGTTGCGGTTTGGTTTTAGCTTGCTGCGCTTTGGTTAAGCTCAATTGTTGCTAATTCTACGAGTTAATCGAACTGGGTAGCGGCCAACCTCCCATGTTAAGAACTATTTACTATTTCAACACTTTTTAACAAACCTTCACAACCCATTCTAATAGCTTCGTGCTGCATTAAAAAAAGTCATGAAGAACATTTTTACATTTGGAGTATTAGTGCTATTGAGCGTCAATCTGTTAGGTCAAAGCCTTTCAGGTGTTGAGAGTGTGGAATACGACCCAATCAACAACCGCTACTTGGCTTCATCCGACAATAGTTCCATTATAGCCATTGCTCCCAACGGTGGTCTCTCCTACTTCGGTACTGGAGCCAATGCCGCCTATGGCATGGAAGTAATGAACGGAACCCTTTTTGCTATTGATGAAACCACCATTAAAGGCTACGACCTTGTTTCGGAAAACGAAGTGATGTCTGTAACTATCAGCGGTGCGCTATTCTTGAATGGTATGGGCAATAATGGCGCAGATAAACTCTGGGTTAGCGATTTTAATGGCTACGACATTTACGAAATCAATGTGAGCAACTTGAGTTCGCCAACTTACAGCATGGTGGCCAATCAGAACGATTTTGGAACCACCAACAAGCCAAATGGCATTGTGTATGATGGAGCTAACAACAGAATTCTGATTGTAAACTGGGGATCCAACGCGCCTATTAAAGCAATGAATGTGTCAACTTATGCAGTAACAACGGTAGTGGCCAACACAGGTGTGGGCAACATTGATGGCATTGATGCAGATGGTGATGGAAACTGGTACATCGCATCGTGGAGTCCGGCACGCATTACTAAATACAACAACGATTTTACTACATCAGAAGTCATTACCGTTCCGGGCATCAACAATCCGGCTGATATATGCTACGCTCCCGAAACAGACACACTTGCCATTCCTGGCGGAAATCAGGTGCTTTTTGTAGGTTTTGCAAGCACCAGTGTGGGCATTGAAGAGGAGAATTTTGAGAATCACCGCGTGTTCTATAGTTCAGGGTTTCCCGTGGTGCAGTTTGAGTTAAGTGCAGGCCAAGACGTGCAGTTTGATATTTTGGATATCAGCGGTAGAGTTGTGTTTACAGTGATGGAAGGACTACAGCCCGTAGGAAAGCACAGCGTTGTGTTGAGTTCAATCGGACTTTATTCGGGTGCTTATCTTTGCCGCATTACTTCAAAGGAACTGTCATTTACAGACCGCGTCATCATTCCTTAATTGGTAAAGAAGCTTTCTCATGGTAAAGAAGGCCGTCAATTTCATTCTTATTCTACCCATCCGATTTTACCAAGGGGCTATTTCGCCTTGGTTACCTCCTACGTGTAGATACACGCCAACCTGTTCTTCTTATGCCATAGCATCCATACAAACATGGGGGCCACTAAAAGGAAGTTGGCTTGCCATAAAGCGCATTGGTTCGTGCCACCCGTGGGGCGGATATGGGTATGATCCAGTACCTCAAAAGGGAAAGGGACGAGAGACGAGTGGCGAGGGAGTAAGTCGGTGAACGCTATACAAATTTCCACTTCCCTCACTCCGGATTTCCCCTCCTTGGAGAGCCTGTGCCGTTTTTACGGGAGGTCAGGGGTGGGGTTTTTAAACATTCAGGTTTCGACTTCGATCAACCAAGCTCTTTTCTCCCCAAACAGCCGAAAGTGCCATTCCGGAAATGATATGCCAAATACCCCACGAAGCACAAAGTAGTGCCATCTCCCCTATTTCGGGAAAGAAATTGAAGCATATGATGAGGCCAAGGCCTGAGTTCTGAATTCCTGTTTCTATAGACAACGAACGGGATGCAGGTTCGCCCAATTTCCCCAATCTTCCAACCGCATAGCCTAAGGCAAGTGCAGAGAGATTGTGCACAATTACTAACGCCACCACCAAATCAGCATACTTGATAAAGTTGTCTTTATTTTTGAAAAAGGCTACTGCGATGAATGCAATGAAAATCAGCATAGAAAACCACTTGATTGGTTTCATAATCTTTTGCGTCAGCACTGGTTTTTTTGCCCTGAAAATCATCCCTGCAAACACAGGGAGAATTAGAAAAAGAAAAACGGTCTGAAACAATTCAAACACATCAAGACTGACAGATTTTAGTAGGTCGCCCGTTTCAGGATAAAGACTACTCCACAGTTCAAAATTGAACGGAGTGAAGAACACGCATAGCAAGGTTGAAATGGCCGTTAGCGTGACCGACAATCCCAAATCGGCCTTCGCCATCGAACTCATAAAATTGGAAACCGTTCCTCCCGGACAGGCCGCTACAAGAAACATTCCCAATGCCAATCCAGGCAATGGATGCCAGAAATAAGCAATAATGAACGTGAGGGCGGGCATCAGAATGAACTGAGATAGCAATCCGAGAAAAGTGGCCTTCGGCTTTCTAATAACGCGCGTAATGTCAGACCATTGAAGATCAAGCGCCACTCCAAACATGATGAACGCCAACATAAAGTTGAGCGCCATGCGGCTGTTCGGGTCGAAATTGATTGAAATGGCCTCTTGCATGGGCCATAAAGATGTGTAAATATTGGTTGCCGCTATTCGGCCTACCTAGACTGCTCTGCCAAATTCGCGGCCTGCTTGATGGAATTTGTATAGATGATGGTGACACCATCAAGAAACTCGCTTCCATAAGCTTCAATTATATCCTGTCTTCCTGCTTCCACGCACTTACGGAACCAATCTTCGTTGGGAAGAATTTTAAAATGCTTTTAATGATTGTCCGCTTGTTTACCCAAAATCCCCAGCCTGCATCGAGACCTAACAGGTTTTCGAAACCTGTTAGGTCTGGGCCAGCAGACAATTGCCTTGAATTTCGTGCATTGGGGAAAGTTGCGGATAATCATAATGCTTTTTAAGTCCTAGTTTCTTTATCTGTGGTTTCCATTGCACGAAATACCATTCCATGGATGGTTGATGAAAAGCCCTGAGCGAACGCTTATCAAACACGAAACTGGTAAGCCCAAACTCCTTAATCATTCCTGTGCTAAGCTTAAAGGCTTCCATAAATTCATCCATGGAAACGTAGGGAGCAACCGCTTCGGCAATTCCAATTTTTCGAGTTGGCTCATAATAAAGCCTAATAGATCCATTTCCTCCATACTCGGTTAAACTCAGGTCAATTGTTTCGTTGGTCAATTGTTTCATTTCTATTTTATTTTGAGACCGATCATCAATTGATCATCTGTTTGTTCCATTTTACCTTGCCAAGAATTCAAAACGTCATAAATCACCTCATTTTGCTTCTTCAGTCTTAAATGACTGACCTCCAGCAACAATTCCCTCAGCCTTCGTTCAGAGAATTTCTTTGGCACGCGGTCTCCTAATTGGTCTGGCACACCGTCAGAAAAAAGACACAGCACATCATCGGATTTCACTTCAACCGCTACTGTACCATATTCATGGTCCGCAACCATTCCTATGCTTAATCCTGTTTTTTTGATTTTCTCCATTTGTCCGTCAGAAACTTTCAATAACGGTCGCCCGGCTCCTGCAAATTCCATTTCGTTCGTCTCTGTGTTGAGCCTAATCATCGCAACATCAAGGCCGAAATATGTTTTCGCGTCCGTGTTGAATACCCCATGAAAATAGGCGTTGAGCACATCTAGGATGGAACCAACTTTTTCGTGCTGCTGACTTGTTATCTCATTCAAAAATGAGTGGGCCATAGCTGTGAGCATAGCGCCAGAAACGCCATGTCCTGTACAATCGATAGCGGCAACAATCACCTCCTTACCAAGAACTCGAACGAACGGAAGGTCTCCGCCAATAATGTCACGCTGTTTGAGGCGGATAAAACTGTCTTTGAAATACGGTTTAAATTGATCTTCAGAAGGAAAAAGACCTGCTTGCACGAATCCTGCATAATTGATACTGTCGAACAGCTCCGTGTTCTTACGCTGCAATTCTTGTTTCTGATCCTCCAATTTCTCTTGCGCCTGCATCAAAAATCGAGTGGTGCTGGTCAGCATCTCTTGCTAAGAATCCACCTGCTCCTTCAATTTCAGTATCTCGGTTCGAAGCTCCTTTTCTGTACGGTCTTTTGAACTCAATTTACGCGGAAGGTCTCTGATTGTATGCTGCAAATTTCTTTCCTGATTAGAAAAGTAAAACTGACAGGGCAGCCATTTGTTTGCATAAACTTTAAAACTTAGACGAACTACGCGGTCCAAGCCACAAGAATGTCTCTTGGCCCTTTGTAGGGCAACCTGCCGTGTGAGGTGCTGAAGTTGTCAATCATCAAAACATCACCTTTCTTCCACGGATTGGCAACAAGGTTGTTCCAAATTACTTGTTCCACATGCTCCACGTACGATTTCGGAATCTCGCTCCCATCAGCAAAAAACATGTGCATGGCTTCATCCTCAGGCTTCTTAAACATTCGTTTGAAGAAGGTTATCGCATTCAGCGTTACCATGTACTTGAGCGAATAGAAGTCTTTCCTCCTATTGTATATGTGCTTGTATTCGATGGCTGCTGCTTCGCGATGGAATACCTGCAAGTGATTGAACCAGACCATTTCTCCCGTATCAGGATGTTTTTGCATGGATGGTCGCTCATTCACCAATCTTAGTTTATCATCTGCCAACCATGTAGGGGTCAGCTCATTTTTCTTGCACTCCTCCTCCACTTTAGCGTGATCGGTGGTCTTGTACAACTCATCCCATTTCTTTAGTTGGAAGATGTCGTTTCCTGCTTTAGTATTTGGCCCAGAGTAATTACGAATCAGCTTCACCCCTTTCTCTTCAAACTCCTTTCTAATTTTTGGATCAAGCTGCTGATATACTTTCCTGAAATCGCAAATGGGTGTTTCGCCACCATTCTTTGGTTCTACATGGCAGAAAAAGAACAGATAGCGCGGTGCGGTTGGCAGAAAGCTCATTTCGCAATGCTGTGTAATGGGGTAATGTGCGGGCAGTTCGCTTGCAGAATGCACAAATTTTGTTCTGCTGTTACGCGGAGATGTTCCGGCATAATTATTCTGCAAACCGGGTTGAAGTGCCAATGCTACCTCTTCAAAATCCTCAGGAGTGCGAATGTCATATCCTCTAAAAAGGATGGCACCGTTCTTAATAAGGTCACTTTTCAGTGATTCTTTCTCTGATGTAATTCGGTTAAGCAAAACTTCTTTGCCCGTTTCCTTCTGTGGTTTTACTGTAAAAAGTTGTTGTGTCATGTTGGAGTTGAGATGAGCGAAGGTGCAAAATGCCATCATCATTAACAATTATTGATGATATAGAACCTTTCCACTGTTCCTAACAAATTATTGCACCTGCTAATTCGTTTAAATGCTAATTATGGTATGGAGTACAAGATGTTTACTAAAAAAATGGCTCTGCGCATACTAGAATTAGCGGTGAACTCAAACTCCGAGGTACTTAAAAAATTCGGTGACAGCGTCCGAAAGCTGCGGAAGCAAAAAGACATTTCATAGGAAGAACTTGCTCATAGGGCCAATCTGCACAGAACGTATATTGGAATGATAGAACGTGCTGAGAAGAACATCACCCTACTGAACATAGAAAAGATTGCGAATGCTCTGGAGGTGAACATTAGCGAGTTATTATCAAATCAGGAAGAAAATGGCGCTTGATTTACGGGATTCCCGCCATGCCTGACAAACCCTTGTTCTAATTGATAAGCCTTGCCGTAAGCGCTGTCAATGGCTGCGAGATGTGTGTGAATGCCCACGAGCATTCGGTGCTAGAACTTGGCTACACCGAAGAGCAGGTTTGAGATGCCATAAGCTAGGCGGCTGTGGTCACCAGCTTCGGAAAGCTGGCGGATTGATTCGCCTTAAAAACAGATAGTCCCTCTTGCAATCGTTACTATGGGTTGGGTTATTTCACGCATGTAATCACCCAGCCTGTGGTTGGTTTTAGCACCTTTTCGCATTCAAATTTACGGTCGGTTGCTGCAATGCTGCGATCGGTTGCTGCAATACTGCAATCGGTCAAACCAATATTGACGGCCATCCGAGCTTGGAGCACTAAACCTTTTTCTTTGTTGATAGTGAAAACTAAGGAAAACCTTGAAGGTCTCTGGTTGCTCGGACGCGTTTAACAGACTCAAATGATTCAAATCCAGTCATGCTGTCCGCCTCAGACAAAATTGTAGAGACGCGATTTATCGCGTCTGATTTTTTTTGTCGGATTGATACGCTATGAATTATGGACACGCGATGAATCGCGTCTCAACGTGGTTCGTACGTGTTGGCGGTATCCGTTTATCAACCAGCTTGCCCTGAGTTTTTATCGAAGGGAAGGAAGGGTCTCACGCAGTATTGAGTGCAATGGGTTGATACATCATGTTTATACAAACGAGACTCCTCGTGCCTCGGAGTGACAGGCGGATGAGCTTCGGGCGTGTTTGGTTAAACGTAAATGATGGAAGCCCAGTCATGCTGTCCGCCTCAGGCAAAATTGTAGAGACGCGATTTATCGCGTCTGAATTCTTTGTCAGATTAATACGCTGTGAATCATTGAGACGCGAT
>Ga0105051_10002666_pt1 | contig 22529 bp, 14 predicted proteins | sample FRY02_FD_78383 | JGI IMG/M metagenome (GOLD analysis project Ga0105051, IMG submission 78383) | Freshwater microbial communities from Lake Fryxell liftoff mats and glacier meltwater in Antarctica - FRY-02 (megahit assembly) | ecosystem: Environmental > Aquatic > Freshwater > Ice > Glacier... | reverse complement strand
TTCAACAAGCGTTTCAGGACCTAAAATAGCAACACCTTTCTCCGGTTTTTGTGTTAATTTTACCTTCTTTTTAACTTCAACTTGTTTTTTAGGTGGCAATAGATAAGTTTCTTCTTTTTCTAAGCTTTCAGCGGCTAGTTTTTCCTCTTCAAATTGAACTTTCTTTTTAGTCGGTAATAAATAAGTTTCTTCATCGCTTTCCTCTTTAACATTAGGTTCTTCAACTGCTCCAGTGTCAGCTTCAATAATAATTTTATTAAGTTTTACTGGCTTTTTAGCAGCAGGTTCAACAGGTGCAATAGTTTTTGCTTCTTCTTTAGCTTGAATAGTTGGTTTAACAGTTACTTTAAGTTTTTTACTTTCTGCTAATTTTTTTAATAAAGCATCGCGATCAAACCCTTTTTCAGTTGCATCAACAATAACAGGACCAGCAGTTTTTTCTACAGGTTCTACGACAGTTTTTGATTCTTCTTCCTCACCTTCTACAACGTCTTCCTCTTCATCGCCTTCTAACTTTAATTTTGGTGCACTTGGTGGTACTTTTTTTTCAGCTGGCATTCTTTTACTAGGCTTTACACCTTTTATAAGAATAGCAATGCGTTCCCTATCTTCAACATTTGGTTTAATCATCATTTTTTCTTTTAATGCGGCTAAAGGATTCATTACTTATATAATTTAAATATATAAATTTTTATATTTTTACAAACAGAAACATAAAAATCAATTATAACTAAATATTATCAATCGATTTAATTGCCTCATTACAAGCAATTTGTTCAGCTTTGCGTTTAATTTTATGTTGTCCTTCACCCATAAATATAAAGCATTTACCTTTTTCAGCAATATATTCTTGAATTGCTTTAAAAGTGCCAAATTTAGATATTTTAATTGCATCCTTGTGTGATACACTATGAATAGGTTGTCCTAAACACAAATAAACACCCATTTTATATCCAAATTCTAAATCATATTCGATTTCTAAATAATGCGGCGTTACTTTAAATTCCTTTTGAACCTTAACTTGTAATATGTTTTTATAATTGTCATCATTTTGAATAAGAGCAACCCAATCTATGTGCTTTTCAAAGACATTTTCAATAAATTTTTGCGCCATTTGAAAGCCTGGACCAGTAACAAACATATTCTGAAACCAGTTTTCCTCATCTTTAACAACTACTTTATTAAAATCTAAGAAAAGAGCACCAATAAACGACTCAAAAAGGCAGCCTAGTTTTTTTAAGTTTGTGCGAATCTTCTTTTCTTCTGCATGCTTTGAAATAATTAACCATTTATGTAGTCCCATTTCAAGTGCAATTTTTCCGATCGCTTCATTCTTAACAATAGCAATTTTTTTTTCCGTCATAAAGCCTTCATCTGCTTTAGGAAAGCGTCTGTAAAGCAAATATTTTGTTACACATTCAAGGACACCATCGCCTAAAAATTCAAGGCGTTCATTTGATTTACTGCTAAGTGGCATGCAATCTGAAGGTCGCTCCACAATGGTAATATTTTGTTGAACATTTTCAAAACTGGGGCGCTTTGTATAAGAACGATGGACAAATGCACGCTCATAAAGAGCAATATTGTCAATAGTTGTTGGTAAACCATATTTGGAAAGAATAGATTGAACTTCGCTCAATGTAATCTTAACATTTAAAGAATTATAAGGATTAAATACTAATCCTTCATCAGTCCTAATAATATCGTCATCGCGTAAAATTTCCTTAGTATCTGCGTCTAACATTTGTAGTTACATTAATACTATAAATGTTTTTAATACATTTTAAAATATATTTTGTAAATAATAAAATTGATTGTATTTTTATAAAGACGTTATAAATTAAAATAACTTGGTGTAAGATGAATTATGATTTTAAAAGCAATTGGAATGATATTATTTTACCGCTATTATCATTATCTAGCATAAAAAAAAGTATAAAAAAAGGCATAACTAGCTATATTAAAGATGATAATTGTTCAAATGATACAATTTATGATGTAAATGAGTGTCCTGCTTATTATGAAAGAGGAGATGGTTGGTCTAATTATATAGACGAATATAAAGAAAAACTTACCGAAAAATTACTAGAAACTAAATTTTTAAAAAAAGATAAAAACCAACCAGAAAATGAAGACGATTTTGATGATTATTTTAATGGTTCTGATAGTTATAAACAATATTGCGAATATGTTAATACGGTGTCAGAACCATTTATTACATATCACGAAAAAACATGCTTAAGAGCTTATCAAATGTTTGGCGCGTGTCATTGGTGGAATCCAACATTTTGTTTAACTTTAGCAAAATTAATTTATCCAAATGAAAAATGGATCGTAAAAAAAGGGTTTTACCACACAACAATCGTAAATTTTAATGAAACTTTAGTTTTTGATATATTATATTTTAATGAGTTTGATAATGAAACATTTGGAGGTAAATTTGCTATTAGCGAATCTTCAAAAATTGAAGAAAATAGTATTTAACTATCTTTAGAAATATTTAGCATAAATTTTTAAATATATAAAAAATAAAATATTAGCGTAATTTATAATATGGTTTTAATGAGTGCCGGAAAAAATGCTCGTAATCAAGCATCAATTATTAATAGACCTACGTGCGGAGGCAACAAAAAAGCAGGAACAGCCCCTCGCGTTGGCTTCTTCTTAGATAGCAATGTTAATTTAAGAAGAGCCACTCAATCTACTCCTCAATATAGTTTCTGTGTTTCTACACAACAATGGCCTATTTCAACAACTGTTCAAACTCAACAAAAAGGATACCGTGCTACTATTGGCTTTGGTCTATAAAGTCAAATTCATATTCTTATTTTTATATTTTAAGTATTAAATATTTAGTAATAAAACAATTTAATAACATCCTTATTAAATTATTTATCATATGTTCATTAAAATTGACACAAGAGAGCCCGACTTACTACAACATATTAATCATCTTCAAAGCACTATTCCTATTTTTAAAAATCTAATTATTAAATCTGAAACTCTTCCTATTGGAGATATTATTATTGCCAACGGTGAAGAAGAAAAATTAATTATTGAGAGAAAATCCGTTTCTGACTTACTTGCAAGCATTAAGGATGGTAGATATGAAGAGCAATCTTATAGATTAAATGGCTTGAATCATCATAATCATAATATTATTTATTTAATTGAAGGAGATATAAGTAAGGTTAATCGATTTAAAGGTGATAATAGAGTTGAAAAACTGACCTTTTATTCAGCAATGTTTTCTCTCAATTATTTTAAAGGATTTTCAGTTTTTAGATCATTCTCTTTAGAAGAGACTGCAACTTTAATTTGTAATATGGCATACAAGTTGGAAAAAGAAATGGATAATAAGAAACCATATTATGCCAACAAAGCTGTTTTAGAATTACCAAAAGAAGCGCCTAAAATTGTTGAAAATATTGTTGAAAATATTGCTAGTGAAACGACTGTAAGTGAAACGACTGTAAGTGAAACGACTGTAAGTGAAACGACGGTCAGCGAAGCTGTAGAAGCCGATGATAAAGATTATATTAGTGTAGTTAAAAAGGTAAAAAAAGACAATATAACAGCCGACAATATAGACGAAATTATGCTTTGTCAAGTTCCAGGTATTAGTTCAGTTTCAGCAATCGCTATAATTAAAAAATTTAAAAGTTTAGCTAATCTTATTAAGGAATTAGAAGCAAATAATGATTGCTTAAATGATGTGTCGTATATTAATACAAAGGGACAATCAAGAAAAATAAATAAAACATGCGCAATAAATATAGTAAAGTTTCTATTGAAAAAATAAAAATATAATATATATGAAACAAGAATTGATGAATTTATTTTTATTTATAGCAATTTGTTTTGCTGCTTATGTATTATTTAGACATTTTGAGTATAAAAATCAATATGGTTTAATTGAAGGCATGACGGACGGTTCAGGTAATACGATGACAGCTACAACAAATGGAGTTGCAGGAAATGCGGCATCATATGGAGCAACAATTAAGGCAGCAAATATTAAAATGCAGGATACTTTTTTAATTAGCAAATATCGCTCTGATTATGAGACGGCAGTATTAAATTTAGACGACTTATTAAGCAGTTTAATGCTCCAATCAGCGCTAACAGTTGACCCAAAGAATCCAGATAAAACCGTCACGCAGCTATCAAACTTAAATCAAGCAAAAACCGCATTAAATACAGTTATGAAATATGTTGATAAACAATAAAGTGCATTTTTTAATTAATAATATTAATTAAAAAATTTAATAAAATAAATTTATGGAATATAAATATCAACTTCGTTTTGTTTGTAATAACCCTTATCAACTAAGCCTTGAGTATAAGTAGCGCCGCCCCAATTTGGATCCATTGGATTTGGACTTTGTTGCTTTTTTTCTTGCTCTACATCCATCATATCTAATGGTGTAGTTGTTCCAATATAATAACTAGTTTGGTCAAAAGCAGGATAAGAACCTTGATTATATGGAGGGTCATTACGAGTTGCGTCAACTAGTAGAGTAGGGTTCGGATAAGCGGGTTCGCCGACGGGTTCCATTGCTGACTCCATAAATGGCGGTACTTGTGATGCTATGCCGATTGGTGGCGAAGATGATGGAGGCAAACCGGCTTGTGGCTCGGAAACACTTGGTCTAGATTTATATACGCGATTGCCTTGGGCATCATAAGTCTCTTGTAAATATAAAACAGGACATCTTATATTTTGACTACGTTGCCAATCTAAAAATTCAGTGTAATCTTCTAAATTATTGAACTCAACAGGATTAACTCCCGGAACTTCAGCTACATTTGAATTATATAAATAAAATTTAGATCCTTTTTGAATAAGCATATTAGGACATCTTTGACCTTTTGGATTAGTAAAGCCTTCTATAGCAGCGCTACAATTACAGCTTTGTTTTGCGTAAAAATAAAGACCTAATAAAAATATTAAAAGTATTAAACAAGGTAAAATCATTATTATAATATATAATGATTATAAATTTTTTTCTATTTTTATAATATAATGGTTTTCTTATATATTAATCAACAAAACTATAAAAAAGACAACAAAAATTTAGTTGAAGAACTAGATAAGCTTATGAGTAAAAAAGATAATAAAATTTTTCTTCTTATATTTATGGAAGGATGTGGTCCATGTGCGGCTACACGTCCAGAATGGGCTAAACTTAAAAATGTTTTACCAGATGACTTTTTAAATAGAGATGATATTGTTGTTGCTTCAATTGATCATGAATTATGCGAACAACTTACAAATCTTAAATCAAAGCCACCAAGTTTTCCAACAATGCGATTTATAACAGGTGGAGGAGATGATGTGGAAAATTATGAAGATAGTAAAATTGAAAATAAAGATCGTACAGTAGATTCATTTGTTGAATGGATTAAAATGAAATCAGGTGATAAAAAAGGCGGAAGTAAAAAAAGAAGAACAAAAACAAGAAAACTGCGCAATAAAAAAGGCGGTAAATGGTCTGCAAAATATAAACGTAGCATTAATTGTAAAAGACCCAAAGGTTTCTCTCAAAAACAGCATTGTAAATACGGTCGCAAGAAGTAATGAAAAAATAATCGTTCTATAATATATGAATCAATTTTTAATAGAATCAATTCTAGGATTATTATGTGGATTATTTTCAGGAATAACAGGAATATTACCATTTGGTCTTCTTTTAATTATTTTTGACTATCTAAATATAGGCGATTACAGAAGTAATTTAGGTGCAATTGCCTTATTAAATTTATTTCCTATAACAATTGGTTCATTTTGGGAATTTTATAAATCAAAAAAAGTTAATTTTTCATTAGGATACATATTATTATTTTCAATTATTATTGGCGGATATATTGGAAGCAAATTAGTAGTTCAAGAAAACTTTAAATTAAGTAAAAAAACAATAAAATATATAACTTCTGGATTAGGTGCATCCATTGCCATTTTATTTTATATTTCAGCGCAATATGAGACAGACTAAGATTTTTTAGATTTTAACAGTTAAAATTTTCTTTTGAATATCCAATAACAGCACAAGCTATTCTTTTACCAGCATTTCCTGTTTTTAAACTGTCTTCATTTCCACCTTTACCACAATCGTCTTCATCTTCATGAATAATTAACCCTCTGCCTATTATATTACATTTACTTCCTCTCAGCTTAATAATATTATCATACATTAAATATTTTGCTTCTCCTTTTGAGTTTGTTTTAATATTTCCTAAATCACCAACGTGTCTCTCCTTTTCACCAGGACAACCATGTGTTTTCCCATAAGGATTAAAATGTGCGCACATACTAGTACATTTATCGGTTAAGTCGCCTGCTTCATGAACATGAAAACCATGTAAACTATTTGGTTTTAATCCTGTTATATTAAGTTGAATTTCAATGTGATTTTTATCAAAATCTTCTGTAAATTTTACAAAACCTTTAATATTATTATTTCCATTAAAAACAGCAATAGCATAAATTGGTTTATCTGACATTTTATAATATAAATAAATAATAATAATTAATATAATTAAACATATAAATAAAAATATAGTTGATAAATTTTTCATATATTATATTTTTATTTAAAATATAATAAAAGTATATAATGGAATACGAATTATACTTTTATTGCGGCATTATTATAATTGGATTAAGTTTGATTATTTATCAAATACATAAATACGGATTAAAAGGTTATTTAGACCATAGATTAGAGAGAAAAAGACAAAGATATGATATATTTTATAATACAGTTCAAAATTTACATATTTAATTTCAATATTTTATAAAATTGATTGAAATTAAATGTAATAAATATAATTTATTATAGTTATTAAGAATGGAACATATTTTTAGAATAATTGATTTTAACGTTTATAATGCTAAGGATTCTTCATTAGAGTGTTCCGATGACGAGCAAAATGTATATAAAGATACAAATATGTTTGTTATTCAAATATTTGGAGCAGATGAAAGTGGTAAAACATATTCGCTTATTGCTGAGGGTTTTAGACCATTCTTTTACATTATGGTTAATGACAATTGGACTATTCCAATGAAAGAAGGATTTTTAGCCCATTTGAAAGATAAAATGGGAAAGTATTATAAAGACTCTATTACTGAGTGTAAAATTATAAAACGAAAGAAACTTTATGGTTTTGATGGTGGAAAAGAACATAAATTTATATTTCTTGAATTTGCAAACTTAAGTGCTTTTAATAAGGCAAAGAATTTATGGTATACGGATTATAGCAAAGGACATGTATTGATTAAAGACGGTTATAAATATAATGATACAAATATTATATTATATGAGGCAAATATTCCACCTTTATTGCGTTTCTTTCATATTAGAGACATAAGTCCGTCGGGTTGGGTTGCCGTTCCAAAGAAGAAAGCTATCGAAAATAAGGACGAAAATAAAATGGTAAATTGTGATTATGATTTTACAACAAATTATAAAAATATTGTTCCTTTAAATGATAAGGAAACTAGAGTTCCGTATAAAATTATGAGTTTTGATATTGAAGCTAGTAGTAGTCATGGAGACTTTCCTGTTCCAGTAAAAACTTATAAGAAGTTAGCTACAAATATTATTGAATATTTTGAAAATTTAAAGACAGACTTAACAAAAGAAGGTTATAAAAGTATTTTGCGACGAATTATATTGGCTGCATTTGGCTACGAGAAAATGGAACAAATTGATTTAGTCTATCCAAAGAAGCAACCAAGTTCAAAGGAGGAAGTACAAAAAATGTGTGAATCTTGGCTTGAGTCTGAAGTTAGAAATTTAAAAAAAGATGACGACTATGCTGAAGCAAATACTATTGAAAGTATGTTTGAAAAAATGGGTGCAGATGAAGAAGATGAAGACGAATATAATAATAAATATATAAAAACGTATACTGATAAGAAAGCAACTATTGTTGATATTTTATGTGATAAAAAGTTTGAGCGTGAAGGTAAGCTTAATGAGTTAAATATTTCATTAAATTCTAAATTTCCAAAGCTTGAAGGCGACAAGTGTACTTTTATTGGTTCAACTTTTATGAATTATGGAAGCACAGACCCTCACTTTAATCATTGTATTGTTTTAAATTCGTGCTCACCTATGCCAATTGAAAATTCTATTGTTGAAACTTATGATACAGAAAAAGAAGTATTATTGTCGTGGCAAAAACTTGTTCAACGTGAAAATCCTGACATCATTATTGGTTATAATATATTTGGTTTTGATTATAACTTTATGTTTAAGCGTTCGGAAGAAACTAATTGTGTTGAGGAGTTTTTAAAATTATCAAGAAATAAAGACGAAATATGTGGTACAAAAGATAAGGACACAGGAAAGTGGCGTATTGAAGAAAGCACACTACAAATTGCGAGTGGTCAACACGATTTACAATTTATTAAGATGAATGGTCGTCTTCAAGTTGATTTATATAACTTTTATAGACGTGAAGTTAATTTAATTTCATATAAGTTAGACTATGTTGCTGGTAATTTTATTGGTGATTTTGTTAAAGAATTAAAGCATAATGAAGATATAAAAGAAACTATTGTTAATACGTCAAATATGACTGGTTTACTTGTCGGTAGTTACGTGCACTTTGAAGAAATTGGACATTCTGTTGATTACTACGAAGATGGTGCAAAGTTTATTGTTACAAATGTTGACAAGGCCAACTGTAAATTTGCCATAAATGCCATAGTTAAGCCTGATTTTGAGAAGAAAGTTCGCTGGTGTTTAGCTAAGGATGATGTAACGCCTAAAGATATTTTTAGAATGACAAATGGAACAGCAGATGATAGATCGGTAATTGCGAAATACTGTATTCAAGATTGTAATCTAGTTCATTATCTATTTAATAAATCGGACATTTTAACTGGATTTATTGAAATGGCTAAAATTTGTAGTGTTCCAATTAATTTCTTAGTTATGCGTGGACAAGGCATTAAGCTAACAAGTTATGTTGCTAAGAAATGCCGTGAAAAGCGCACATTAATGCCTGTTATTGAAAAGGGTGGATTAGATGAAGGTTTTGAAGGTGCTATTGTTTTACCTCCAAAATGTGATTTGTATTTAGATAATCCTGTCGCTTGTAATGATTATGCGTCACTATATCCAAGTTCAATGATTAGTGAGAATTTGTCGCACGATAGTAAGGTTTGGACACGGGAATATGATTTAGCAAGTAATCTTGTTGAAGAATGGGGTGAGAAGGATCATGAATCAGGTAATTATATTTATGATAATTTACCTGGTTATGAATATGTTGATGTTCAATATGATACTTATAGATATCATAGAAAGAATCCAAAGGCAGCAGCTGAAAAAATTAAATGTGGATATAAATTATGTAGATTCGTACAGCCTTCTGAGTCAGGAGAAGCAGAAGGTATTATGCCTTCAATTTTGAAAGAGCTTTTGAAAGCAAGAAAAGATACAAGAAAGTTAATTCCTCAGCAAACTGACGAGTTTATGAAAAATGTATTGGATCAGCGTCAGCTTGGTTATAAAGTAACTGCTAACTCGCTTTATGGACAATGTGGCGCAAAAACAAGCACATTCTATGAAAAAGATATTGCAGCTTGTACAACCGCAACTGGACGCAAATTGCTAACATATGGTAAGCGTATTGTTGAAGAATGTTATAAAAATAAAATTTGTCAGACAAAAAATCACGGTCTTGTTTTAACTAATGCTGAGTACATATATGGAGATAGTGTTGCGAATTACACTCCAATTTATGTAAAAGTTAATAACAATATTGAAATTTTAACTATTGAAGAACTTGCTAAGAAATATGGAAATGATAATTGGATAAAATCAAATGAGGAAGGTAAACAAGAAAAAGAATTTTGTGAATTAAATTGTGTCGAAACATGGACTGAAAAGGGTTGGACTAAATTATTTCGAGTTATTAGACATGTATTAGCGTCACATAAAAAAATGATAAGAATTTTAACTCACACTGGATTAGTTGATGTTACAGACGATCATTCATTAATAAAATCAAACGGAGAAGAAATATCACCAAAAGAAATAAATATAGGAACAGAGTTACTTCATAATATATTGCCAGTAAACAATAGTAAAGAAAATATTAAAATTTCTGTCGAAGAAGCGCAAATAATGGGTTTCTTCTTTGGAGACGGTAGTTGTGGACATTATGACTGCGATAGTGGTAAAAAATCATCCTGGGCTTTAAATAACGCATCAGAAGAATTAATTAATAAATATTTAAATTTATGTAAATGTGTATATCCTGATTATGATTGGGTAATAATGCCAACATTAGAAAGTTCTGGAGTTTACAAAATATCTCCTAGAAATGCAGGTTATGGAAAAATTGTTAAATTTGTAAAATATTATCGTGAATTATTGTACTATAATAAAAATAAAATAATTCCTAATGAAATATTAAATGCATCAAATAAAATTAAAACTGCGTTCTTTAATGGATTATATGATGCAGATGGAGATAAAGATATCAACGGATATAAAAGAATCGATCAAAAAAGTCAAATTAGTGCTGCAAACATTTGTTTATTAGCACAAAGTTTAGGTTATTCAACATCAATTAATACAAGAGAAGACAAACCAGAAATTTATAGAATAACAATGACAAAAAAAACACAAAGAAAAAACCCTCTTGCTATTAAAAAAATAAAAGAAATATTATATACCGGTTATGTATATGATTTGACAACATATAACCATCATTTTGCCGCAGGAATAGGTAATGTAATAGTTCATAACACGGATTCGGTATTTTATACATTTAACCTTTCTGATTTAGATGGTAAACCTATAAGAGGAAAAGATGCACTTGAAATTACTATTGAGCTTGCACAACATGTTGGCGAAATATCAGCAAAATTCTTAAAAGCACCTCACGATTTTGAATATGAAAAAACATTTATGCCGTTTTGTTTGCTATCAAAAAAAAGATATGTTGGAATGAAGTATGAAACAGATGTAAATAAATGTAAAAGAAATGAAATGGGAATTGTATTAAAGCGCAGAGATAATGCGCCAATTGTTAAGGATGTCTATGGTGGTATTATTGACATATTAATGAAGAAGCAAAACATACCTGAAGCAGTTTCATTCTTACGTGGATGTTTACAAAATATTGTTGAAGAAAAGTTTCCAATTGAAAAATTAATTATAACAAAATCATTACGTTCTGGTTATAAAAATCCAAAGGGAATTGCGCATAAGGTATTAGCTGATAGAATGACGGCACGCGATCCTGGTAATAAGCCTGGACCCGGAGACAGAATACCATTTGCTTATATTGTAACAAAAGATAACAAGGCTCTACAAGGTGAAAAGATTGAAACACCAACCTTTATAAATGAAAACAGTTTAAAACTTGATTATTCGTTTTATATTTCAAATCAAATTATGAAGCCAGTACAGCAACTCTTTGCGCTAGTTTTAGAAAAGATTTGGGATATGCAAAATAAAAAACCAAAGATTAGACAATACAAAAAAGATGTTGAACAGTTAAGAAAAAAATACGAAGATGATGACGAAAAATTTGGAGAAAAATTAGAAGAAATGCGTTGTAAAGAAATTAAGATGTTATTGTTTGATGAGTATTTAAGAGAAACAAATAATGAAAAAGCAGGACTTAAAAGTTTAGATAAATTCTTCATTAAAAAATAAAAATTAATATAGCGTTATAATATTATGAAGTATTCAAGAAAAAATAAATCACGTAAACAAAAAAGAGGAGGTTTTTTTTTCAGCAAACCAGCCGTTGCTCCATCTGCTGAATGCGACCCAAATAATTTAGTAAATATTAAAGGTTCAAACGAACTACACGCCAATTATCAAAAATGCTGTCCTAAAGGCTTTATGGGGACAAAAAGTTCCTCACCATATTGTAAACAATTAGACTTAAATTTTCAAGCGGCATTAAAATCGGAAAATGATGCCAAAGCTTATCCAGGCATGGACACAGAAGAAGCACAAGATTTTGAGCAAAATCCTATAGCTAATAATCCTTTAGAACAACCCCCCCAAAAATCTTGGTGGAAGTTTTGGGGTGGAAAGACTAAAAGAAGAGGTAGAAAAAGTAGAAAAAGTAGAAGAAAACATTAAATAAAAAATTGAATAAAATTATATGTTAAAAATAACTTGTATATAATTTTATAATTAAAATGCTTGGCACTATAGGTTTATTACCCTTTTGGTTTTATACAATGAAAAAACATTGGTTTGGTTGTCCACCTGAAATCGATGAATTAGTATTTAAGACTTGGAACCGCGAATTAGATTTAGAATATGAAGAAACTGATGACATTCATTCGAATCTCTCTAAAATCATTTTGTATGATCAAATTTCCAGACACATTTTACGTTATACAAATCAAAAAGACAAACAATCTTATTATGATAGTAAAGCTTTAAAAATTTTTGAAACGTCAGGAATTCTTTATAAATTAGAAGAACTAAATGAGGAAGAGAAATGTTTTGCTTTAATGCCTTTAAGACATTCATTTGAAGAACACAATTTTAAAATTTGCATTGATAAAGTTAAGTTATGGATGGACCAATCTATGCATCCGATATATGAGCGTTTTTATCAGGCAACCGTTAAAGCGTTAGCTCAAATTAATAACCAAAAAAATTTGCTTTATGAAAAGACTATTGATGACATTTCTATCTTCTCTCCCGTTTTGATTACAAAAAGTTTTGAAATGCCAAAAATATGTAATAATATAAAAATTATGGACGAATTTAAGCGTTATTGTCAACCAGTTAATAACCAATTAATTGTTTCTGTGTCTGGAGGAGTTGATTCAATGGTTTGTTTATATTTAGCGCGCAAATGTTATCCGGATGCAGATATAAAGGCAATATCAATTAATTATGCAAATCGCCCAGAACAGACTTTAGAAATAGATATGGTTAATTATATATGTAGTGTATTAAAAGTAAAGCATTATGTTCGCGTTATAATCGAAATCCAACGTGTTCGTGATTCTCATAGAGAATTTTATGAGAGTATAACGAGAGAAATAAGATTTGCTTGTTATAAAAATGTAAGAGGAGATAATATAGATGTTCCAATTATTTTAGGTCATAATCAAGATGATACGTTAGAAAATATATTTTCAAATATTAAAAAAGGTATTAACTATGATAATTTATTTGGAATGGAACATAGTTCAATTGAAAAAGATGTTCGCGTAGCCAGACCATTGTTAAATGTTAATAAAAAGGAAATTATTCAATTTGCACATGATCATAATATTCCTTATACTTATGATTCAACTCCTTCATGGTGTGAACGCGGACGTTTGCGTGATATTTTAATACCATCTGTAAGGTCTTTTGACTCAAATATGATACCAGGAATTATTCAAATGGCAACCAATTTTAAAGAAATTTATCAAATATATGAAAAATCAATACCTAAAATAAATCGTATAAATGAGACTTGTTGTTCTGTTATTGTAAATAATGATATTAATATTTTAGATTATTGGAAAAAAATATTAACAAATGTGGCATTAGAATTTAAAATTCCATTTGTAAGTAATAAAAGTATAAATCATATGATTACTCAATTAAAAATAAATCGTAGAAAGAATGATCAAGTGTCGCGTATTGTATTATCAAAATATTTATTTGTTGTTGTTAATTTATTTACAAATACATTTGTATTTAAAATATCAGAATACTAGATTTTATGGGGGAGGCTCAATAGGAATAGTTGCTGCTAATGTGACAGTATAATCTTTATTTATGTATTTATTATCTATTAATTTTTGTGCTGAATCTGTAGATGATTTTAGTTCAGCATTTAATGTATTAAGAGCTCCTTGGATCATATGTTCTATTGGGTGGGCAAAACTAGGTCCTATGTCTTCAACTGCTTTTAATAATTCATTTTCAAATGTTTTCATTGTGTTTTCTATTACTTCAGCAGCATCAAATAAATCATCTAATATTTTATACGGATTGATATTTAGTTCTAATTTAACATTTATTAAAAATGGACTTGGTGGTTCTGATTTCATTCCTGCTGGACAATATACAAATGAAAATGTTATATCAAAAGTTATTCCTAAATATTTTTGAATCCATTTTGTTACTGTATCATCTGCATTTTGTAACTGTTTTATTATATCTTGTAATGCCTTTACATAATCACCATCATAATCTGAACCAGTAGCTTTTTTTGCTATATTAAGAGTATTTTGAAGTCCTGTAAGCATGATTGCAAAAAAATCTCCATTAGGAACTTCTAGTAATTGAACGGTTACAGTTAATCCTGTTTCTGCATTTCCAGTTACAGTTACAGGATGTTCTTCACCTGTAACAGGATCTTTTAATATATCAGGAAAGTCTAATTCAATTGTAAATGGTGGAATATCAATTTTTAAATCACCAAACTCAATATAAAATTCATTTAAATCCCAGTTAATTTTACCTGATGCTTTATTAACTTTAAAACTTGCACATAGACCATCTCTAATGAGAAATGCTAATATTGACGCTGCTGTTGCTGCAAATGCGCTTGCCAAAAAATTTGGGTCAGTTACCATGTTTTGAATGTAATTAATTCTGTCTTGTGATGACATTGATAGTATATTGATGTTGCTATTATGAAATTGTTTATAAAATCCATTAATTGCATTTGCTGTTTCTGTCGATAAAAGACATGAACCCTTACTCTCAACAGATAATATAAAATCACAATCAACATGTCCAGAAAAATCTAAACTCTGTTCTAGTTGAAACTTAAATGATGGTATTGTAAAAAAAGTTAACTTTTCAGATACTTTTTTAGTATATATTTCATCAAGTGCTTGTGTTGGTTTCCAAACTGGAATTTTAATATCATATTTTTTTCCAAGTATTTTAATTTTTTTTGTAACATTTTTTGTTTTCCACGTTTCTATTAAAGGCCAGTGTTTTGATATTGGGTCATTTATGCCTTTATTTATTTGTAAAATATCGTATTTAATTGGTTTAGTACTTAATGTTATAGGATTTGTACTATAATTAACATTATTTGATTCAGCTCCATTCATATTAATTGGAAAATTTATTGAAAATAACTCAGCAGTGGGGACTACTGTTATTGTTTTTGGACATTCAAATGGCATTTTTATAAATTACAATAACATTATAATTTTAAATATTATAATGTTATTGTAATTTATAAAATGTCTATGTACCTAAATAGTCGTTATGGTCAAGGACAAAAAGCTGGAAGTATGCTTGCTGCTGGGAAACAAGCAGCAAGAGTTGCAGTATTTAAACGTGCTAATAATATTAATGATAATATTATTGGAGAAAAAAAAATGGTTCCAATACATAGCAGAGTATTATTAATGGTTGATAAATCTTTTGAAAAAAGATATTTGTCTTTATTAAGACATTTAATAGATATAGGATATATATCTGATTCAATTGATATTAAGGTTATTGAAGATAATGGTGTGAGTTTAGAAGCTTTAATTAATGAATATTACACTAATGGAGGACGTTTATTTTTTGGAACACAAAAATCTTCTGTGTTTTTAGGTTTACGAACATGGTTTGAAAAACATTCTGATGCATTGTATTTTAACTCTGGTTCTAAAATATGGATAACTCGTATTGATGATCATATTCCAGATAATATGATCACTACTTCTTGTAACAATTCCAAAATTGTTGATTTTATATTTGACAATATTATTTGCAATATTCATAAACATGTAGATTTTCTTTATGGTTCATCCTTTGATAATATTTTTGATTTTGTAGATGATTCATTACCAGATGGACAAGTATTTAATCAAATTGTGTATGTTAGCGACAATGCTGATTTGCGTCTAAAAAACAACTTTATAGAAACTATTCAAACTTATATCCAAACTAATTTTCCTGAAGATACACAATTTAACGATAAAGTAACATTGCAATCATTTGTCTTAAATATTGAAAAAGACAGTGTTAATAACAATTTTGTTTTTCCTGATGCACTTGATAAACTTTTATCTGAAAACCCGATAAATGGTAATCAGTTTGCTTCTTCTAAAGTCAAAAGTATTTTTATTTTTGATTGTTTTGATAGTGAAAATTGTCAAAATATGTTAAATTATTTTTCTAAAAAAGAATATACTAAGAACCTTATTATTTTAAATGAGAAATTCTTAAATTTAAATGTTAATGATGGTCTCCCATTTTACACAAATTTTGATTTTGCATATTCTTTTATATTAGCTGTTAATTATTCTGAGTTAGGTTATAAATCATCTAGACATATATTTGGTGATTATAGCACACCATTACCTTTTATCGATATTTTTTCACAATTAATTGATATATTTGAGAGAGTTGTTGGATCTAAAAATAAAACACCTGTTAATAGACTAGTTGAATATTTAACAAACTCTTTCAGCATTGACAGAAACGAATGGCATGTCAAACCATTATACTTATATGGACTTAAAGAGAGATATGATGATGTATTAGGAAAATGGAATTTTTATTCTTCTGCAACAATTTTCAAAAAATCATTCAATGATACTAACACAGGCACTTCTACACCAGATGAATCTTGGATAGATACAGCTATTGATGGATATCCTAGTGCTCCTGGTAATACTACATACAACACAAATTTATCTGCTTACAACTCATCAAATGCAAATTTTTTAAATACAAATTTAAATGGTGTTTCTATGTTGTTTTCAACTTTACAAGAAATTACTGACTATACTAACGATTTAGATGGTTTTTTTAAAGGAACGTATAAATCTTCTACATATAATGGAGGTGCGAATCCTAATTCAACATCTTCTACATTTGGCATTTGGAAAGTGTTAACAAATTCTGGATTGCATTTAAACACTTCATCTGTAACACCATTTACAATTAATATAACTGTTCCTTCTCAGGCATTAATTGACGGGACAAGCACTAACAAAAATTATTGGTTATATATTTATAATGGTCCAATTACTTATTATTATACTTCTTATAATCAATCTGGTTCAGTAATTGGAACATATTCCGATACAGTAACAATTGATATAGATTTGACATATTCTGCTAATAATTATATTGTATTTTTCAATAAAGGCAATAATTACAATGGTATAAGAGGTCCATTGGTTATTAATTTTGCTTTATCTGCAAATCAGATTGTCAATAAATATTATCGTATTAGAGATATTGTTACTCTTAGTTCTTCTAGCCTTGGAACAAATGTAAATGCAAGTATTGACAGCATTAGTAGCGATGGGTTTTCCTTTGGTGTTACACGTTTTGAGAATGAAAATTCAAATGGTATTACAAGTTCTGTTTTAAAACAAAATACAGGGGTTATAATGTCATTAGCTAATTCATCTAGTGTTGCAACCATGGGAGTTAATCCAGATATAATAAATGTTGCAAATAATTTATTTAATTTATGGTCTGCAAATGGATGTTATTATTTGGCACTGCTTCCAACTGGATTACTAGTTGCAAATGATTTCAGAAATGGAAAAAAGTTTTGGTCTTATGGTTTTCTTGGTCTTAATAGTGATATAGGGTTCAATTATCCTGGACCTGATTCATTAAAATTTAGAGTTTCCAATAATAATCTTATAATTGAGGCATTAGATACAACTGGAAGTGTAAGATATACTATATTGAATAGTAATGTTATTAACAGTAATATTGTATATCCTCTACAATTAGTTGTTACAAATGACCGAAATATTGCTATTATAAATGCAAATGGTCTTACATTATGGTCTGCAATATCAGCAATTAAATTGTCATTGGGAAATGGTAATTATATTGGGAATGATGGAGACTATGGTAGTTTATATTCCTTAAATGGTACATATAATTTGTCTTTAATTTCAAATGGTGTATTAAATTTTATAAATATTAATAGTAGTAGCATATATAATGCAGGCAGTATATCTCAATGTTCTGGATGGAGTAATGTTTATAATCTGTTTAAAAATAATACTGCTTCATATGCTTGGAATAATTATAAGTGGATATGGAACACGGCAAATAGTTATAGTAGTGCTCCACCAGGAACGGTAAAATTTTATACTAGTTATACTAATACAAGAACTAGTGATATTAATGCTACATTATGGTGTAGTGTTGATGATACTTTAGATGTTTATATGAATGGAAATAAATTACCTAATTATGCTACTTCATGGAATACCGTTTTTTCAAATACAATTACTTTGAAGGCTGGTGTTACGTCATTTTTTAAATTTGTTGCTGCTAATGGTGGTACTGGTGCTAATCCTGCTGGACTCATATTTTGGTGTCTAGATAATAATAATACAAATGATGTTACAAATACATTATTTTTTAGCGATAACACAACTACCACTACTAATACGATATATAGCATTACTAATCCAGCAGCAAATACCTTAAGGTTTTCTTATACAACTAATTCATCAACAAATGTTTCAACTTTTGCTCTTGGATTATATAATAGTTCTAACAATCAAATTTATGATATTATAAAGGATGGTAGTTACACAACTTCAACAACATTCGATGTTGAAAATAATAGATTAGTTGAATTACCATTTGTTGCACCTTATGTATGTAAACTTTCAAATAATGGTGACTTAATAATTGTTGATGCAAATAATAATAAATGTTGGAACCTTGGAAAAGCTGATAAAACAACTGTTACACAGGATCTATATGACTCAGCTGGTAACTTAAATAAAAGTGTTATAACTGGAATATCATCTCTGCATCCTAGAGAAGGCGATTATGCAACAATACATAATCCTGTAAATACGCAATACAGTAATGCAAATGCCATTATTGCACTTATTAATAGTGATAAAAGTATTAAAGCTATTTTTTATGATGAAGATGATGTAATTGTTCGTTCTAAAATTATAAAGGAAAAACCTGACGTAAGATTTTCTTTAGTTACTGACTCTGGAATTACAACAGGTCAAAACTTTATGCCAGTATCTAATACTGAATTATTTAATTTAGTTTCTAATAATAAATACTATTCTGCTAGTATAGGCGAGGATTGCATTGTTAGGGTTAAAGATAATAGAACTGGAAGAATAAATTGGTCTTCATATCCTCCACAAATTCTGTCAGGACAAACAATTCAAAAGTGCAATGGCTTAAAGCTAGACAATGATACTGGTTCTTTGTATGTCGATATTATTAGTGAGAATATAGGAAATTTAGCAAGTTCTTCACAAAATGTTAAATTATATTCCAATGTTAATTATACATTAGCATTTTATGCGTCTGGAAGTACTCCTATTACTGTTAATATTACCTCTTTAAATAATGCTTTGCAACCGACAATTACCTTTACTTTTACGCCTACAAACAGTGGATTACAACTTTTTACTAAAGTATTTTCAGTTGTTACAGATGACACAATGTATATAAATTTTTATTTCAATTCCGGTTCAGTGCAAAATATTTCAATTACAAATGAAGAGAAGTACTATATATTCCAAAATAATAATGTCGTTTCAAATGTATCTTCATATGAACTTGATATGCAAGATGATTGCAATTTATGTGTTTATCAAAATAAAACAGATGGAACCAAAACAGGTTTATGGTGTAGTATGACATGGCAAACAGATAATTGGTATTCAACACAAGGTACAATTCAAGCTTTCGAATATTGGAATCAATATGTTCCACCTCGTCTTATTTCTACTAATGGATATTACTACTTGTCTATGGATTTTGGAACATTAGGTGTCATGCGTTATAAAGATGGCGGTTATAATTGGGTTGATAATACACCTTTTAAATATATTGGTAAGCCATTCTTTTACACAGGTCAACCAGGAGTTGGTGTTGTTAGCGGAAAGACCGTTCAAGCTTCTGGAACTTTATGGCAAAACTATAGTAATTCGAGTACAGGTGGGTTTTGGAATAACTTTTATAACAATGTTATTAATTCATTTTCTTTTTCTAATTCTGATGGTTATAACTTAGTAGATAAGGTTTCGCCAATATGGGTTAGTCCTAATTCTACTGGTATCAATGGTAGCAGCGGTGGCTCTTCTGGAACATATAATTTTTATTATACTTATAATAATACAACTGGAAAATTCATTTGGTCGACTCTTTGGGTTAGTGTTGTTGAAAAATGTGATGTGTATGTCAATAATGTTTATATTAAAACAGTTGGAGGAACAAGTAGTTCTACTTGGACAAATTTTTTTGCTTATGATTTAAATTTGCAGCCAGGTAATAATACATTTAATTTTTTTAACACATATAATAGTGGTGGTAGATGTGGTTTAGTTTTTATGTGTTTTCCAAAATATATCAGCAGTTGTGATTTATTTTTAGATAATACAGGAGATGCTAATGGTTTTGGCAGAGGTAATTTATTAGTTCATAATGTTACTATATTAGCTGAAGATAATACAACTGTAACTGTACCTGGCATATCAGATTTGGCTCCCTATGCAATTACTAATTTAAAAACTTCAGGAGGTCCTAGTCCATATAGATTATCATTTGAAGATGATGGTGCTGGGGATAGTGATGGAACTTTAACTATAATTAATGGTGTAAATCAGACAATTTTTAGTAGTAATTCAGGAGATAATTTAGCCGTATCACTACCTGTTGCTGATGATAGAAATGGAATATTAAAAGCTGGAATAAAATTATATTCGCAACAAGATGAAAGTGAAATGGAATCATTTTTATGGTCACCGTCAGGATACTCTTTTTTTGGAGTGCTAGTTGATACAGTAAATAAAAAACAAACAATTAGCATTTTTGACACACGATTTACAAAACCAGTTTATACATTTTATACTTCAACATACACTACATTAACATCTTTTGATGCAATATCATACATAATGTTAACTTCAAATGGAGCTATTGTTGCTTATAATATTTTAGGTTCTGTTTTACATAATATAACTGCCAATATTTCGGGTTATACAAATTATAGTTTGGTATTAAATGATTCAAATTTGTTGTCAATTCTTGGTAATAATAGTTCTATTACTTTAGCATCATATAACCAAACTTGGGGAACTTATGAAAATACTTTGTTATCTTATTGGAATGGTGCGAGTTATTGGAGTGCAGGAAATACAGATTTTGCATCATTATTAAAAACTAAATCTCCGTGGGGTATTTATGCTTCTGAATCCTATAGTAATAATGTATTATATGAATTAAGAGGAAATGGTAGAAATGCTAATTGTAGTGGAGTTACACTAACTAATGGATTTGGATATGGTGCAACAGCAGATATTCCATACATTTATGGTTCAACAAAATCAAATATTGTTTGGCCAAATGGAAGTATACCAAGCAATTTTACAGTTTGTTCTATTACCAGATATACAGGGGGTAATAGACAACGAATAATAACCTCAACAACTGGTAATTGGTTACATGGTCATTGGAGCGGTGGAGCTGGAACTTGTTATTATGAAGGTTGGATTCAAGATACTGCTTATGGAGGTGTAGATAACTGGGTTATTATGTGTGGTAAAAATAATGGAACATCTCCAAATAATGTGTTAGTTGATGGTTCAGCAAGAGGTAAAGCTAATGGTGGTACTGGAGGACAAAATGCAATGGCAATTAATCCATCGCTATATGCTGCTGAATCAAGTGATTGGGCCTTTTCACATGTTTTTATTTGGGATCAAAATTTAAGTGATGCTGATCTGCGCATTGTTTGTAATGGTTTAATACAATATTTGTCTGATGGCATTTCTATAAATAATTTAATTAACGGAGTTAGTGAAAGAGGTGAAAGACTTTTAACATCTTCAAACGGTAACTATACTCTAACGCTTGACAATGGATCTTTAAATATAAATGCTGTTACAGATACTTCTATTAGCAGTAGTAGCAGCAGTCATATTAAAGACATTAATACTACTACATTATATTCATGTTTATATAACTATACTGGAACTTCACCTGAGGGCGTCCATGTGAGACTTATGTCAAACGGTACTTATATAGTATGTCAGTGGCCAACTTCATATTTGATGTGGGGTGATTTGTTTTATGCATATCCTGGTATACCGCCTCAAACATATAGTCGTCTTAATGATGGTAACTGGGTATATATGTATTATGATGGAACGTACACTAAGATGGTTACTGATACAGGCGAAGCGCGATTTTATGTTGGATCAATTTCATTGTTTAATCCTAATTCTTGGTCCACATATTCACTTGCTTATGATAGTGCCAGTCAACAATGGCATTATAACTTAAATTTAGTTCCTCTTTATACATTTGGAACTCCAAATGTCGGCATTCCTGGCTACAAATTAGTATTGGGAAATACTGGTGAATTGGTTATTCATGACTGCAGTATTCCAAGAGCTGCAGCGATTGATTCTTGTAGTGTAAGTAACGGATGGAGTACTGTATTGGGGGCTTACAATAATAAAGTGTATATTGGTAATTATGGTTATAATAATTACAGGTGGATATGGAATGCTCCAAATAGTTCTACTACTAGTGTTCCAGTAGGAACCGTTA
>Ga0105051_10002641_pt1 | contig 22663 bp, 31 predicted proteins | sample FRY02_FD_78383 | JGI IMG/M metagenome (GOLD analysis project Ga0105051, IMG submission 78383) | Freshwater microbial communities from Lake Fryxell liftoff mats and glacier meltwater in Antarctica - FRY-02 (megahit assembly) | ecosystem: Environmental > Aquatic > Freshwater > Ice > Glacier... | reverse complement strand
TCTGACAGTCTTTTTTTAAACTGCTGCTTATTATAATAAGCCAACTCTTTGTTAGTCATAGATCTCTATTATATCAAATTATAAAGCCCCACACAGGTGATTCAGGCACGAAGGCCACGGTATATAAATGGGTAACTAAACCATCTCTAAGGTCCTGTGTGGGGACAATTATATTGTACTACTTGATTTTAAAGAAGTTTATCTTAAAGATACCACTAAGTCAGAAGACATGCTTTTAATGTAATCATATGTGGTTTGAAAGCCACCCTTGTAGTTTTTTGACCACTGTGCTGCAAGAGCAGCGGTAGCAGGTGATGTTCCCATAATTCTAGAATTTAAAAGATCATAAGTTCCTAGATAAAAGAAATCAATCTCTGGAGCACGGTTACTATATAGTTCAACTCTATTGTCATAATTTGATGCACCTACAGCAATTGACTCAGCAATACACGCTGGGTAGGAAATTTGTGTAGCTTTATAATCATTTCCAGCACTGAAGAATACCCCAACATTTAAATTTTTCAAAGTAGATATTGTTGTTTGCAATCTTGAATTAACTGGACAATAGTTTGCACCTTTTTTAAATCTAGAATATTCTCCAAAAGATGTAGATGTTGCTACAATATTAAACTTTGTTTTGTTATTGATCACCCAGTCAAGAGCTTGTTTGATTGTGCTGTTAGCATTTACTGCAGCAAACATTGGATTCTTGTCATTTTTGTCTGCTGGAACAATACGAATAAAGATAATGTTTGCATTTGGATTAATACTTTGTGCAACCTTTACCATGTTAGTTCCATGCTCAAACCCATTAATTGCGGCACGAGTTGCAGATCCTGGACCTTCCATAAAGGTTTGCTTATTGGGACAACGTTTTTCTTCCATTAAACATACTTCATAATGTACACTTACTTGTGATGTATCTACACCAGTATCAATAATAGCAATTGCAACTTTTTCTTCAGCATATACCACTGGCACAAATGCAAAAGCAAATACAACTAATAATAACCCCACTACTTTTTTCACTTAAGTCTCCTTTATTTTAATTACTACTTGGCATGGGTCTCCGCCTTGGTCCCACTCTTGTTCTTCTTCTTCTGTCATATAAGGATCGCCCTCATGTGTAGCACAAAATGGTTCAGTTACCCAACCACGTTCAATGCCATTTTCTAACCAAATTTCAAACTCATTAAAATCTGATTCAAAATTTTGCATATCTGCTAGTATTTTATTAAAGTCTTCATCCATAATATAAGTATACCTTTACGCACTTAAAAAGTCAACTGGACCAATACAACTAGAACTAAACTTAATAGAACAGTCTAAAGCAAGAGCAAGCCTACGCTTTGGATCTTTATGATTTTGGGTAGCATGAAGAGACCCAACAGCGTAGTCTGCCCCTGATCCTATGGCAAGATAATCTCTGTCATAAGAAAGCATAGTAAATCCTTCTGCTTCATGTTCATATAATTTACCTTTAATACCAATTAAAAGAGATATCTCACTATCTTTTCCACCAATATCCCATTCATTATAAAACTCTTTAAGAGATTTTAAAAACTTTCCATGCATAAATTTATCTAAATTACCTTCTGGTACAGGTGGAATAAAATTGTATTGAATAATTTGTGCATCAAAAGTACCAGCATATCCCAATATATATAATCCTGATTTCCAGATTTTTGGTTTGTCTATTGCTACAATATAGCTACCCTCTGAGGCACCACGTTCACCAGCAAGGTAAACCTTGTTATCTTTCATTATGCCAGCAATACAAGTCATGCCTACCCCTTAGTTTCTATTACTAGTATACCAAAGGTAGGCACGACTGTCAAACAAGGTCAATAATGACTAATTATGTTTTTTTTGAGCGTGATCTACGCTCTTCAACTACAAGATCTTCTACTGTTGTAGCATTTTTATCTGTAGTAGAAAATGCTGAATTAATCTCATCTGCTGTTAGTCTTCCATCATCCATAAATGCACGAGCTATTTTTTCAACTACCGCTGCCACTGCTGTTAATCCAGCAACCATAATAGCCTTTGCAGTAGAAATACCAGCGATTGCTCCTGCTCCAATTACCGCTAAACCGTTAGCAGCAAAAACAGCAACAATACGCATAACAATGTTCCATATATTTTTTACACCTTTCATGTTATTCCTTTCGTAGGGGGATTGTAATTAACCAGATAATTGTTGTTGCCATTACAGCAATTCCAACAATATCTCTGGCTGATCCAGTTAAAGTTAGCCAAGCAATAAAGAAGCCAAGAAGAGTAAATGCTTGTGCGATTACTTCAACTCCAGCGTCTTTCAGCCATGTGAAGAATCCCTTCACAACCTTTGTTATTATTTTCATTTTATCTCCTATTCCCAATCATCCTGCTTGCAATCTGTGAAACAATGATTACAGGGATGATTACTTCTTGTGCTTTTTCTCTCTGATCGTTTGTCATATCCATACCTAATTCAGAGAAATTAGATAGTAGTTCTAATGGGTCCACATTAAATACCGCACCAAATGGGTCTTCAAGGAACACCTCTGTTTGTACTTCTGTTGTTGCATCTGCTAATGTAAATGGCATTGGGGTGTCTCCTGCATCCTCTGATCTTTCTGAAAATTCAACAAATGCTGTTCCAATTGCTGGGTCTGATTTAATTTGTTCTGCAATCTTTTCTACTTCTGATGGCGCAATGCCAAGATCTTTAGCAACATCTTGCTTAGCATTTTGCGTTAATGCCTTTAGTGTTTGACTAATTGCTGTTGATTGTTCTGGACTAAGCTTGACTAACTTGTTATCCTTGCTTGTAAGGTTTGCTATTACTCCAGATAAATCTTCTGATGTTCCCTCGCCTTTTTGAGGAATCAAGGCTGCAAGAACTTGATCTTTAATAACTGGATTTGGCTTAGGTTCTGGCTTTGTTATAGGTGGTTCAGGTGCAAAAGTAGGTTTTGGTTCAGGGGTTGGCAAAGGATCAATCGTTGGCTTGGTCTCTGGTTTGGGCTCTGGTTTAGGTTCTGGTTTTGGAGCAGGCTCTACAGTTGGCTCTGGCTTAGGGGCAGAAGGCTCTGGCTTGGGTTCTGGAGCTATTGTAGGTTCTGGTTTAGGTTCTGGTTTAGGTGCAGGACTTGGTGCTATAGAAGGGGTAGGTTCTGGCTTAGGTTGGTTTGCTGCAGCATTGGCTGCTGCTTGAGCAATAGCACTTTGTATCTCTTTATTTAATTGCTCATTGTAATAATCCCAAGCATCAGAAATAGAATTATTTAAAATAAGAATAGATTCTTCATATAAACCAATAGCATTATTTTTTGCAGTTAATGCAGACGCTAGACTTTGAGTTGCTATTGTTAGGTTTTGAGTAGCAGTTGTTAGGTTTTGAGTAAGGTTTGTTAGGTTTTGAACAGATGAGTTGTAGATTGATAACTTATTGTTATAAAATGTTTGTGCTGTTTCTTTATTACTTAGTGCTTGATTATAAGCATTAGTCTGTTCTTGAGTTGGTGCAGATCCATTAGAAAATGTATTTAAATTACAACTAAATCCTTCTCCCCAGCCTTCAGTAAAATCACATCCTGCTCCAGTCCATCCTCCAGGTATTGCCCATCCAAGATGATAAGATCCTGGTCCTTCACCATTAAACCACCATATCTCTACATCCAGTGTTTTATCTTCACTAACATCATATACTGGAGAGTATGGACTCCATGTAGCACCTTGGCTTACCCAGTTATCAACAACTAGTACTCCATTTATATACATTCTGAATCCATCATCTGTATACCCTGCAAAATATGTTGATGTCCAATGAGAGGGTACTGTAATTGTTCCAGTAAACTTAACCTGTATATTATTGTATTGTCCACAAGTAGCATTTCCAGGACTCATGCTTGATGAATTAAGAACTCCAGAACATAGGTAGGCTCCTGATGATAAAGAATAAACATCATATCTAAGACCTGCCCCACCAGCATTTTGAATTGCCTGCTGAGTAGTAGATACATTTATATTTGCTATATCTAATGCATCTTGGGCAGTATTCTTATTAGCTAAGTCTGTTGCAACTATAGGGGTTTGTAGATCTACTGCTGATTGTGCTGATATTTTATTATTATTTGCCGTTGTTTTTACAACAACCTTATTATCATAGTCATTTACTTTTAAATCTCTATTATTTTTTGCTAATACCGCAGAATCATAGTTATCTTCTGCTATTGATATTAGTATTTTATACTCATCTTTATAGTTTAATTGATTAATATTGTCGTTAAGTTCTTGAATTTTTTGGTCTGCAATTGTTAAGGGGTCGTCAGAATATGCTCCTAGTGGTGCTATAAATAACCATCCAAAGGCAAGTAATATTACAGTAAACATGCGCAAGAGTTTATTCAAGTGGGGGACTCTCCTCTTGCCTATTATATCAAATTATTCAATTAAAGATGTAGGAATACAAAAAAGGGACCTACCGAAGTAGATCCCCTTAGTGTTGGATTAATTACTTAACTAAAGTAACCTTTGCCTTTGGATTCTTCTTGTTCCACTTGTTTGCAAGTGTATTAAAAGATTTTTTAAGAGCAACAAGTGCTGCAGAATTATCTGCTGTTAACTTTGCGATTGTTGCATCTGTTGCAACCTTGACATCTACAAGTGCTTTATCTGAGGCAATCTTTGCATCTGCAAGTGCCTTTACAGAAGTAGCCTTCTCTGCTGCAAGTGCGGCATCTGAGGCAGTCTTGGCAGCAACTGCATCAGCAGCGGCCTTTACAACTGCAGCATCTGAAATTGCCTTAGCAGCAAGTGCTGCATCTTTTGCAGCTTTTTCAGCAGCAAGTTCTGATACTAAATCACGAACTGCAATCTCTGCAAATGGTGCAAGTGTGCGAGCAGTTAGACCAACTACATCAGCAGATGAAGCATCACCAGCAGTAGTTGGAGCAAACATAATAAGTGAGCGTGTTCCAGTTGCTGGAAGTGTTGCAACAAACTTTGCAACCCCAAAGTCTGAAAGTGTTGCACCTGTTGTTACTGTTGCTGTATCTACTGTAGCAGTTGCAGCAAATACTGTTGCTGTAAGTGACTTACCAGAAACCTTGTTTCCAAATACGTCTGTTGCTGTAACTGTAATATCTTGTTTTGTTCCAGCAGCACCTGCTGTTGGTGCAGAAACTGCTAAGTTGTTAATCTTTCCAGCAGTGCCCTGTACATAGTATGTAAGAGTTGTTCCGCCGTTATTGATTACAACTGTGCCAATTGCTGTTGTCTTTGTGTAGACAAAAAATGTTGCTGTTGTTCCAGTGCCTGTTGCAATTGTCAAGGATGAAGATCCTGATGTTGCTCCTACTGGTACAGCTGATGTGTGTAATACAGAAACAATTGTTGCGTTGGTTGATGTTACAGAAACCGATGTCCCCACATCAACTGTTGCAATAAACTGTAGCGCATCTGCTGTATCTACTGAGTTATCTGCTGGTACTGGTAATGATGCTGGTGTAGCAATTGCAGAGGCAGTTGTATTTGCCGCTCCGCTAAGTGATACAGCAACTGTCATTACAGCAGCACTTGCAGGTGTCGCTACAATTGTGCCCAATGTCATGGCTGCAACCATGGCAAGAACGATTTTCTTAAATGAATTCATTTTTCTCCTTGTTTGATTAAATTAATTTATATTCATCTAGGAAATCTCTGATATCTTCAGGAATTTCCTTAGTTTCTAATTCTACCATATCCCTTTGCTTTTGTGCAAGTCGGGATGCAGTAGACCAAGTATGAATCTCAATCTCTAGATTAGAATCCTTACTTGTATGGGATATTGCTCCAAATACCGCCCCACAAACAGCATCTGCCAAGTCCTTAGATTTCTTGCGTGGATGGTCAACTCTATTATTTTTCATAATTTTAAGTTCACTCATTTCTTCAAGCAATAAAGGAATCATTGGCATAGCAACTCTTTCCTCATAGATCATCATTGCCAAATCTTCATAATGTTTTTTAGCAACAGAAACAGTATCAGTTCTTATACCGACAGCTTTTAGTTCATTTTGAATATCAAATGATTGCCAACGGTCAAACGATACCATTCCAATATTAAATCCTTCTCTGCGAAGGTTTTGTATCCAAAGCTTTACTTCAGATAGATTAACAGGGCCTTCAACTTTTGGTTCCCACCAAGCAACAGCATCTACTATTACGATAGGTGCAACTTGCTCATAGTCTTTGATAACCTGAATGTTAACCCACTTATCCACATGCGCAATCGCAACGGCACACTTATCGTGCTTTTGTGCAAGGTCAGCATGAACATAATAAGTTTTTTCTGGATCTGGAACAAAGCCAGGATCAAATCTTCTATGACTATCCACAGGGTTTCTTAAGGTCATACATCTTTCTAATTTATCTTTTTGTTTAAAGAATGCATCTGATGAATATGTTGGGGTACAAAGAAAACGCATCATTGCATCCCCCATATCTTTAAAGAAAGACATTTTAAAATCTTCAATACTTCTAGTAGGATTTACTTCCCATGTAGGTCTTTTTAATGCGTAGACCTTTGGTATTTTATATGCAGTAATATGGTCTTCTTCCCATACAATTTCTAATTGATTATCTGGATCATCAGAAGGAAGGTCTGGATTAATTATATACCTATGTCTACGTTCTATTATATCTTTATCAGCAATTACATCATCATACCGCTTTGAAATAAAATCATTTTGATAGCGTGGAAATGAAAGTAAAACTACCTTACCAAGATCAGGGAAACGAGAGTCTACTGTACCGCTAAATGCTTTGTAGATATTTTCAGCAGTCTTGCCTTGATCATTTCCTGTTCCAACTTCCGATGCAAAACCAGAAATCTCATCAAGGACTGCCATGATCAAGTTTAAACCCTCATGTGACTCACGCTCTGAGTGACCAGAGAAAACTGTAATTGCCTTATCAAACTCAATGCTATCTACTTTTGAATTATATTTACCAGCAAACCAAGGAGATCTTTCAATCTTTGATTTAAAACCTTTAAAGAAAACATTCTTTGCTTGTTGAGCATTAACTGCAACGTTAATAATATCAATAGCATCTCCAGATGGTTTTCCATAGTATCTTGATGGGTCTTTAAGGCATAGTAATTTATATACTACATATGCACAGGCTACTGTAGAAACAAAATCTTTACCGCTTCCTTTTCCAAGTTGTAAAATAATTTCATTTTTTGTATATTTATTATAATATTGAGAGCCATCTACGGCACCCATCAACTCTTCTAAATCTTCTTTTTTATAAATTTGGCTCATTGCTTCAACAATATCATATTGTATTTTAGATAGTGGTGGTTGACCAAGAAACTCAGGGGACTCTACAAATGTCTTAGCATCAACTGGAATCTCATCAAAGTTATTTTCTTTTAATACTTCTATAAAATCATTGAACATGGCTGACAACTGTAATTACCTCTCCCTCTTTTGCAATAGAAGAAAGCTTTTGCATAATTAAATCACGAACTTCTGGGTGTGATGAAGCAATATCTCTTAGTATTCCAACAAGAACTTCTTGTCTTTTCTCAATTGCTACCATCTCTTCTGCAAGTTCTTTATTTTCTAACAAGCCAGCTTTTTGTAGCATGTCAATACGCCTAGATTCAATATCCATAACCAGTTTAATACCAGCAGTTTTTGCACCAAGATTATTTGTAATTGATGCCTCATCTATAACTTCGTAAGACCTTGTTATAAGTTTGCTATAGTGTGCATCAGCACCAGCCAGAGCATCCTTTGCACGAGCACGGATTGCAGCATTGTTAGATGCATTAGCCTTCCACTCATCTAGGTGAGCAACTACTCTAACTCTTGGCATACCCAAATCTTTAGCAATTTTGGTTGGATCATTACCCTTTAAGTATTCAGTAACTACATCATTTACTTCATCAAGATGATTTACTAATTCTATTTCACTTGACATTGTATTTACCTTCTAGTCTATTAATTTCATCTTTAATATAAAAGATTGCTTTTTCTAGATCTTGTATTGTTTTAGATTCATCTTTAATTCCTGCTCTCCACAAGTATTTAAAAGCATTGCCTACGTTAAAATTACGATGGCGTGTAATTTCTATACATTCAACCCCTGAAGCATCAGTTGTGTAGTGCGATGGATGATTGACTTGATCAACAGTTATATGTAGGTTTTCACTCATCGTCTTTCTCCCAATCAAATGCCTCTGGAATACTTTTTAGTGCAGCCAAAGCAAAGGTTATTCCTACTGCGCTAGCAACACCTACCGTAATAAATAATTTTTGAAATTTATTCATCGCTTTGATTTCCTTAATCCAAATTTTGCAAGATAAACATAGATAGTTTCCAAACTGACTCCACATTCTTTGGCAATGTCTTCTGGTAATTTTTTATCAATAAGATATCTTTTACGCATAAAAGTTTCACTTGTATATAGTTTTGCCATTACTTATCTCCATTAAGTATATCATGTTAAAACAACTTTGACATATTATTAATTGCATAAAATCCTATACCTATTGCATCAGCCACATCGTTATCTGTAATATTTTTATCATATTTAAAATTAACAAATCTAATAGTCTTTTGTTTTCTTATTTCTCTTTCATTAGATTTGTGCCATGCTTCTGATTTATTTATATTTTTTGATCTTAATAGAAATTTTTCTTCTTTGGATAATCTGGGATTTCCTAAAAATATTTGCCAAGTAATTGGGGGAACGCTTGATACTCTTTTAACACCACACATCCCAGCAGCGCCAAGTAATGCTCCTTGAACCAACGCCAAATCTGCAGCAACTTTTGGGGAATTCATTTGAACTGTTTGCTCAATAACTATAGCCTCAAAATCATTATATAAATCAAAAAAACTTTTTGTTTTTTTACAGGCGTCCATAACTTTTTCATAAGTATTTTTACCTTCAAAGTTTATTTTTCCAACAGATCCTAATGTTTTTTGTTGAGTGTTAAATATTGCAAAGGCTAGACTATTTGTGCTTGCATCAATTGCACAAATTTGTTCTGGATACATTTCTAAACCCCACTTATTCTTGTTCATAATCAAAAAACCCCTTTACTTCTTTTAACATTTTTAGTACTGCCTTTTCACTGATATTACAGTTAGAGCAAAATCCAAAATCATTATAGATTGATAGCTGTACTCCACAACCACCCAAACATCTTCTTATCTTGCCTAATCTTTTTTGTCTTTTAGTGACTTGATATCTTTCTGCAATCTTATCTTTAGTAGCAAGGTCTCTGCAACCTTCACTACAATAGATCTGATAACTTACTTTTGGTTTAAAGTGAATTTCACATTCAAACCTATTACACCGCTTCACTCAATTCCTCCAGAGATGCAATTTTAATAACTCCCGCTTCAGTCTTATCACAATCTGATTTGAGTGGGCAGTTCTTGCAAATCTTTGAATTATTTCTATAGTTCTTCATTGGCAATTGTTTTTCTTCCCATGCCTTACGAACAACTCTCATCCATTCAAAAGCCTGATCTATCCAGTTAATGTAATGCTCATTAATTTCTACTGGTATAGCAAGTAGTTCATGATTGTTTTTATTTTCATAAACTAAAACACCTTTTGCTTTTCTAAGAACTTTCATATAAATAAGCAACTGAATAACATGTCCAGCCTTTGGCTTATTTGTTTTCTTTCTATATTCAAATACCATTTCATTTGTTGTCTTAACTTCTACAACAACATCTTCATCTTGCCATCTAACAAGACCATCTACTTTGCCATAGATTGGGGGATCTGATTCACGTAAATCAAATTCTGTATCAATTAATATCCCAGAACCAGCAAAGGCTTTTCCAAGAATACGATCATGCGAGATAATTCCATTAGTCATATTTGCTACATCATACGGAGTGGCATTGTCTTCAAAGTTGCCGCCCTCGAATGCTAGGTACCAATATCTTGGACACTCACCATGTCCGTATGCGATTGTAGATGGACTAAATGATTTTTTAGTTTGAAACTTTGTGCCACGATCTGCCAGGTACCCATTTTGAATAGTTTCAACAAACTTCTCTGTCTGAAACGTATCATTTTCTGTTGTAGGTTTTAACATAATCTGTTTTAATAAGCTTTTTGTCATTAGTAGTTTTCCTTTGTTTCATCTATTATATCAGTTAGCGCATTATGTATTTAAGCGCTGAGACCAAACTGTTGATTGCTTCTGCTGCTGTGTAGTAAATATTTTTCTTTGCTCTGTCACTTTTGTCTACATTTGTTAGCCAAGTTGCCTTGAATGACATTTTTGCTGCTATTGCCTGCAGCCTTACAATTTCTAAGCTTGCCACATGAGGTGGAATATCTGGTTTAATAATTAACTTAGCAATCATTGTTAAAGCAATAGTTAGTTCTTCATCTTGCATATAATCTGCAATCTCTGCTAACCCATTAACCATATCAATAGTTGTTTGCCCTGATTCATTTTGCTGTGTCATTGTCGTACCCCTCTGTTAACTGTTCTAACATTTCTACTTCAATTACTGCAAGCCTTACTTTTGAGTTACCATCTCCAAGTATAAGAAAAAGTGCTGGATCGTTGCCATTTCTAAGTGCATCTGTAACTGCTTTAGCCCAGATATCTTTATTTACTGTAATACCTTTTGGATATTCTTTAAAATCAACAGTAAAGTTTCTCCAAGTTGCATCACCCTTGTGTGTATTTCTGCCAGAGTTCTTGTGCTGTTTAGCACCTAGCCTCTTGCTTTCTCCTCTTTCACTCATTATTAAAGTCCTTTTTCTTTTTTTTCTTTGCATCAAGTTCTACTCTTGATATATGTTTTTTAGAACACATCCATGTAACATCTCCAGATTCATTCCAAAATCTTGCCTCTATGGTATTTTCTTTACATTTTTGACATATAAATTTACCAACAACTGGCATAAATTTTAAATCAGCCATTTGATAGTTTCTTCTTAAGACTTTCCTGTAGATCTAAATCTTCTTTTACTCTGTTAATAAAGCCTTCTCTACCCTGTACTTTTGTTCCATCTTCAAGTTGATACCAAGCACCAGTACGTGTTACAAGGCCAACCATTTCTGCTGTGTCAACTAGATCACCCACAGAATCAATGCCTACATCTTCTCCTCTAAAGTAAAAGTCATACTCTCCATTTTGAAAACCAGGAGATGTCTTAGAGAACTGTAGTTCCCATCTTACTTTTCTACCAATTTTTTCTTCAATAAGTTTATCTCCAACAGTAATCTTGCCTTTAATTGCTTGATTGTCTGATTCTGATGAAAACAATTTAATAACGCTAGAAGAATAGAACTTAGTAGCCTGACCACCAGTAGGCTGCTGGCTAGTATACATAGCAGAAATATTGTTACGGCTTTGACTAATAAGCACAAAAAGAGCTGGCTTAACTTTATTATTTGCATAGTTAATCATCTTCCATGCATTGGAAAAGTCTCTAGACTCTGCACCAATTTGTTTTGTATTTTCAAGTTGCTTAAGTTCATCTGAATCCTTTTCAAAATAAATTGCTGGCAATAAAGAAGTAATACTATCTACTACAATCATATCTACTCCAGCATTCATAAGGTTAGTTCCAATGTCAACCATTTCATTAATAGTTCTGCATTGAGATACAATAAGTTTTGATGTATCTACCCCAAGCTTTTCAGCCCACCCTTTATCGTATGACATTTCTGCATCAATCCATGCACAGATCTTTCCTTCTTTTTGTGCTAGCCCAATCATCTGCAGGCACAGAGAGGACTTTGCAGATGACTTAGAGCCCCAGATAAGGACTTGTCTACCATATGGAAGGCCTCCGTTAAGAGCACGGTTTAAGCCAAAGCTAGGGGTTGCTGCATACTCTGTTGCTGGAATTGTATCTCCAGCCATTACAGTCTTTCTTAGTTTTGGATTAAGTTGAGCTAATACATCTTCTATTGTTACTACCATTATATTTTTACCCCTTGTTTTTGTTAAACATTACTTACATCATCCATAATTACTGTACCATCTTTTGTCTTACCAAATTTAAAGTTATATGCATTACCAGATTCAATATGCATGTATGCTTTTGCAAATGAAGTTGGAAATACAGTAACGGCATGTAACTCTCTAGCAGAATCTGCAAGCGTAAGCGATGCCATCTTCTTGCCAGTTTTAGTAATTCTTGGCTTGAAAGATACTACAAAATATTCTCCTTCTTTAAATGGAAGCATTTTATAATTTAAAAACTTTATTAAAGAATCTTTAGACTCTTTTATTTCATCTACTGGAACTGCAGATACAATCCTGTTGTCGCTAGTAAGAACAATATAAGTACGACCAGCCTCAATAAGTGTATTTTCATCATCAAATATTCCAACTGATCCAGTCTTATCTAGTAGTTCAATTCTTGACCAGCCTTTTGACCTTTTGATAGATTTAATCATACCCATAAGAATAAAAGCGCCCTTTTCTTCATACTCTTCTACATCATTTAAATATGCATAGTAATGTTGTGGAATAGAAGTATTAAACTCAGGTAGATTTAAATACTCATATAGGTGTTCTTTTACTTCATCTGGATTAGTAGGATTATCTATAAATGTTAATGCACCTACCGCTCTCATTGCATTTAATGCACGGCTATTTACTCCGTTACCCTTTGTAAAAGTAAACTCTTCTACTTCTTTGTATGAACTAAATGGTCGTGATGCAATATATCTTTCTGCAATTTTATCAGATATGAACTTGATAGCACTGAGTCCAAACCGAATACCCTTACCCTCAATCTTAAAATCCATATCCGAATCGTTAATGTGAGGTAGCTTAACACTAATGCCCATTCTTTTTGCTTCAATAAGGTATTCAGTTCTTGCATCTTTATCCTTTTCATTTTTTAATAAAGCAAACATAAACTCTAATGGGTAGTGATACTTTAGCCACGCTGTCCAGTACGAAAGCGTAGAATAAGCCACTGCGTGAGACTTGTTAAACGAGTAGCCAGCATGAGCTTCAAAGTCATGCCATAGATCCAAAGCATCGTTTGGTGCAATATATTTAGAAGCACCTTTAATAAATCTATCTTTGAATTCATCAAATTCTTTAGCATCTTTTTTCTTTCCAATGATCTTACGTACTTTATCTGCTTCCGACATGGACATACCGCCAAGGTGTACGCATGTTTGCATAACTTGTTCCTGGTAAAGAATACAACCATAAGTGTCCTCTGTGAACTCTTTTAATATGCTGTGAGTATAGCTAATATTTTGACGACCATGCTTACGAGCAATATAATCTTTTCCAATAGTATTCATCGCACCTGGACGAACCAAAGCGTTAGATGCTGCAAGTTCAGAAAGGTTTTTTACATTCATCTTAACAAGAAGATTTGTATACGGTGCTGCTTCACACTGGAAAACACCTTTTGTGTATCCATCAGAAAGCATTTGATAAACATTCTTATCATCCATATCAATCTCTAAAAGGTTGATCTTTTTCTTATCTCTTTTTTGAATAATATCAAGTGTATCTTTTAGAACACTAAGAGTTTTTAAACCAAGAGCATCAATTTTAATAAGACCAATGTTTTCTGCTTCTTGCATATCTACTGCAACAACAGGAATGCGAGACTCACTGCCAGTTACAGATCGAGTTTCCATAGGAGCATACTTAAAGATAGGATCTTTACTGGTAACTACACCAGCAGCATGAATTCCTGTACCACGAATTCTTCCACGAAGTTGAGCACCATATAATTCTACTTCTGGATACTTCTCACGAAACCATGCAGCATTTCTAGAACTACAGTATTCATCCCAAGTATTAATTGTTTTAAGAACTTTATTAACATCTAATAAAGGAATGCTTAGACAACGTGCTACGTCTCTTACAATACCTTTATCTTTAAACTGTAAGAACGTGGCAATAGATGCAACATGTCTGTACTGTCTAACTAAATAATCTTTAACTTCATCTCGTCTTGAATCCTGAATATCTGTATCAATATCAGGGAAGTCATTACGTTCTGGATTAATAAAACGAAAGAATAGTAATCCATGTTTAATTGGATCAATGTCTGTAATTCCAAGTGTGTAGCATACTAAAGAGCCAGCAGATGATCCACGGCCTGGACCAACCATGATGTCTTCTTTCTTTGCCCAGTTAAGCATATTACGAACTACAAGAAAATATGGGGCAAAGTTCTTATCATTAATAATAGTTAATTCTTCATCAAGACGATCAATATATTCTTGTTTACCCTGAAGTCCACGCCCTTCTAATCCTTCAAGTGCTAGCTTTTTTAACTCTTCGCCTGGCTTTGGATATTGAACTGGCAATAGGTTAAGACCTTCTTTAATATCATAGTCTTTAATTTTATTAGCAATTTCTATTGTTGATGTAAACATATCTTCACGATCAATGCCTTGCTTTAACATAGCATCTTTCATCTCTTCATATGAAAGCAAATGAATATCAAATTTATTAAAACTCATAATTCTATCTGCGCCATAAAGATAATCAAGTCTATCCATAAAAGATTCTTTCTTTTTAGACTTTTCATATGTAACATCTTTTTCTAATTTAGCATGTGTATTAAGAAGAAGCATAAGTTCTTGAATTTCTTTTTGACTTGGATCAGAGTGATGGCAGTCTGGAGTCACAACAATCTTAATATCCATTGCATCTGCAAGTTCAATAAGACCTTTATTAATTTCAGCAGAGTTATGAGGCATCACTTCAATATAGTAATCATCATTAAACTCATCTTTAAACCATTGCATATGTCGTTTTGCAGTTGCTAGTTCACCAAGCTCAACTGCTTTTGCAATCCAACCACTAAGACAACCAGAGGTTACAATTAGTCCTTCTTTATATTTAGCAAGTGTTTCAAAGTCAAACCTTGGCTTGCTAAAAAATCCATCTGTCCAAGCAATTTCATTAATCTTATTAAGATTTTCTAATCCAGTTTGATCCTTAGCGAGAAGAACTATATGATGAAAATTTAAGTCAAGAGGATCAAGACGTTCTGCCTTTGCTCTCTTGTCTGACATCTTTGTAGTCATATAGCCTTCTACGCCAAGTATTGGTTTAATGCCCGCTTCTTTACACGCTCTGTACATAGCTCTGTGTGCAGACAGGCTCCCATGGTCAGTCAACGCTATTGCTGACATTCCAAGTTTAACTGCTCTGTCTACATACTCCAACGGAGTTGCTACGCCGTCCATCAACGATCCCATATCCGTGTGTAGATGTAGAACTACATAGTTGTTAATTGGTACTCCGATACTTTCTTTATCCACAGTAAAAATTCCTCTTCCGTTCTGTCGTGTTTCGCAAAGTTACAGTACTTACAACATGGGACTACATTATATATACCATATGAGAGTGGAAAGATGAGTAGTTTGGACTCATGCTCAGGAGTGCCGACCAATTACCAGTCAATGTTTGTTGAGGTAACTGAAGGAGTATCAAATCCAAAGTAAAATGCTTCTTGCTCTGGATAGGGAACTTCACGAACAACTTTTTCTAGATTAAAGAACTCACTAAGTTCCCATTTAAATGGTTCTGAATCTGGAATGCTTGGAATAAGTGTGTAATTGGTTTCAGTTCCCTGACCATTACGCTTTAATTTCCATTGCAAGTTTGAGATGCTGCCTGTTTCAAGAGCATACTCACGAATGATATTGAATGCAGATTGCTTGCTAATGCCTTGTGACCAAACGGCAACGTAAGGATCTTCTGTTCCATCGTCTACTAAGACGTTGGTGTAGAATCGTAAACGTGCTCTCCAGCCAGACTTAGGTTCTTTGCGAGCCATCTCACAACCAAAACAACGCCCCTCAGATTCCTGAGTACAGGCTGCCTTGCGCTTATAGTCTTTTGGATTAGTGTGCTCTGAGCATACTATTGCTAGCCCACGTCCTTCATTGTAATTTGCTGAATCAGAATCTAATTCATTAACAAATCTAATCTTTGCTGCTTGTCCGTCTGCTAACTTAACCCAACGAACTTTTGTTCCTGTTCCTTCATATTTTGGCTTGTCAACTAATGCGTTGATATTTTTAAGCCCTTTTACTATAGTCATGTTTCTCCTTATATAAGTTTTTATTTTAGCATAGAATCAATAACATTGTCAAACTGAAACTCAAGGTTTTTAATTTGATCATCTGTCATGTCGCCTATGTCTTTATATTTTTGATCTAGATTAATTATTGTAACTAAGTTACCCATTTTTTCAGTAAGCCTGTTAGACATAATTAAACCAGCATCATCATTATCTGCTACCAGTACAACGTTTGTGAAGTACCGTTTCAAAAGTTCAATCTGGCTTGAAGAAACATTTGCCCCAAGGGTAGCAACCGCAGGGAAACCTACTTGATCTAATCTAATAACATCAAAAGAAGACTCTACTACATAGATTATCTTTGATGCTTTTACTTTGTGCAGATTAAATAATATTTTACTTTTTGGAAGGCCTGGTGTATTCTTAAATTCTTTTCCTTCAATAGTTCTTGCAACAAAACCAATAGACATTCCGTCTGGTGATTGCATTGGAATAACCACTGAGTCTTGTTTTTCTGAATAGCCAAGATCAAACTTTACCACAGATTCTCTAGTAAGCCTTCTGCCTTCAAAGTAACTCATGGCTCTTGGAGAATCTAGTGCCTGTTTGTTTAATCTTTTAATTAAAACTTCATCATATTGAACAAAGTCTGGGGCTTGATGTAAAGCTTTATTAATTACTGACTCAATGTTTGTTTCTGTTTCTTTACTTTTTACAAACCTAATTGTTTCAAAATATGTTCTTCCTGTCATATGCATAATTAATTCAACAAGACTTCTAGTTGTTTGACAACCAAAGCAAAAAAACAATCCAGATTCTTTTGAAACTTCTCCTGCTGGCGTTCTATTGTTGTTATGATATGGACAAAAAATAATATAATCTGTTCCATACTCTGCCTCAATGTCAATTCCAGAGCCAATTAAAACTCTGTTTATCTGTTGAGTTGTGTATAATTCTTTAGACATTTTTATCTTCAAAGTCTTTGTAACGATAGTAACCTTTATCAAAATCACACTGAACTAAGAAATCTCCCATATATCCATTACGATTCTTTCTAAATGCACACTCAATAATATCGCTGTTTGTCTCACGACCAAGTGCTAATACCCAGTCAGCATCATAAGCAATTTGTCTAGACCATGATGTTTGACCAAGCGTAGGAACTGAAGAAAGATTCTTAGCATCATCAGGTGTGGCAGAAGAGATAGCCATAATAGGTACTTCTTCACTAATAGCCATAAGCTTTAATTCACGAGAAAGATTTTTCATTCTTACCGTTTCATTATCTGACTTCTGATTTGGACTCATGAGTTGTAGATAATCAACAATAACAAAGTCTGGTTTATACTGATCAATCTTTCCACGAATAACTGAAGGAGTTATTTCTCCACCTTGATCATTTGAAATAATATGAAATGGAGGCTTTCCTTGTAGTTTATTTTCATGCCACTTTTTAAGCATGTCCATCTCCACATCACCATTAGATAGCTTTCTGTGTGACCACAAGCCTTCACCCATAATAGTAAATGCACGATTTCTTACTTCTGTTTCAGACATTTCAAGACTGATGATCATTGGTGTTTTACCTTGTTTCCAAGCCTGTACAGCAAAGTACAAGGCCAGCCATGACTTTCCAATACCTGGATAGGCAAGAAAGACTCCTAGTTGACCAGGCATAATTCCAGAAGGTAGATAGTTGTCAAATCCTGGCAAGCCAGTTTTAATTCCAATATGACCAAGTGCCTGCTGCTTTTTTACATTTTCAAAGTAAGCAATAGCAGAATCAATATCTGTTGCATCAATATCACGAATAGCAGAAGTATTTTTCTTTAACTCTGATGTTTTAGTAATAATCTGCTCTAATGCTTTTGGTCCATCACCCTGTTGAATTTCAGATGCTGCATTACGAATAATATCTTTTAGACTGTCGTTTAGATATTCAACTTGCAACTCACCTAAATGATGCTTTGTTGATCCAACATTTTCTACTGGGGCAAAGTCTCTAAACTTTTCTACAACAAGAGATGTTGGAGGAACTGTTGCATTTGTTTCAGAATAGTTTCTGATAAATTGCCAAACATCATTATGTGTTCTAAGAAGGTTATCAACGTTTGCTTGTAAAAGAACATGAACTTGCTTGTCTGTTAAAACCGCAGTGATTAGTTTTTCTTCTGTATTATTCACTTAACCACTCCTTTGCTTTAGCCCTACGCTCTGCTCGTTCTTTGTCATCTTCTTCTTTATCAAGTTTACCATTTAAAATTTTTTCTGCATTGTATGCAAAGAAATTCCATGTTGCATCTTGTGCAATGCTAAAATAATAATCTAATAGATCATAGCAAGAAGGAAGTCCGTATGATTCAACAAGAGCATCAGATGCCCATTGCTCAACGTTTAAATTAATATTAGACTTTTTCTCATATCTCTCCAAGTAAAGTTTGTTGTAGCGACTGAGCAAAGCCATTCGGTCTTTGCGATCAGCCACCTTACTCGGCTACGATCTCAGCTTTTGCTTCGTTTACTTTTTCAATTACTTTGTTTTCAACAAAAGCATAAATACGATCCATTGCCTCATTGGTAGTTTCACCATCACGAGTGTAGTCAACAACGCCAAGATCAACTCTTAGTGATTGAAAATTGCCTAGATTAAGAGTGTATCCAAGTGTTGCAGATACCTTTGTGTTTTGTCTTTCAATTGTGTTTTCTGTAACTTCTTCCATTGTTTCCCCCATTTAATTTATGTTTTCTGACCAGATAGGAATATACCTACCATCTTCTGTCTTAGTATAAACCAGTATACCAGTTCCAGTTCTTCGTGTCAATTCTTGACTTGTAGGAGTCAAATTATTAGTTATTAAGTTATCTCTTCTTGGTCTTCCTATATGTATAGTAGCAAGTGTAGCACGTATATCTTTTAATTGCGACTCAGAGTAGTATGCTCTTACTTGCCATTTTCGTACCCCGTTTAATTGTGCACCCATTGGTGGAGGAATGACTCCTCGTTTAATTAGTGCTGGAAAATATTTTCTGTGTCTATTGACAAGTCGTGCAGTTTCTGATACAGTGTAAGCTTTTTGTCTATTTTTTCTAAAGTCAGTACGAAAACAAGTTTCAACTCTATCTTTAGTAATATTATAAACAGAGACCATTCCAGTAGATCTAGAACTATGATGCAGTCTAACTAAGTCTCCGTTAAGAAACCAAATCTTTTTATTGCCATTTATTATAGGCTGACTATTGTATTCTTTGCCCTCAATGTTTCTTGGCTTAAAATCCATCTACCCTCCTTGGTGTCTGAAGGTGGATGAAAAAATTTTCTATTCCCACAACAAACACAATAAGTTTCAATATGTATATGGCTAGAATATTGTCTATCAACAAACATTCTGCCATTGCACCTAGTACAATGCATTTACCCAGTCCCCTTTAGTTTGGAATACCAATAACGATCAAGTGAACTGCCAAAGATAAATCTCCAGATGCACCAAATCTAACTACGCCTTCTACTCTTGAAGTAGTAACACTTTTTAAAATAACATTAACATTTTGTCCAGCTGGAGTATTACCAATATTAACAGCAGTAGCAGAAGCTATTGGAGCATACTTAAAATCTGATGGAAAATCATATGAAAATGTTTTTTCATTGCCAGCACTTACAGTAGAGTTGTTTGCAACTTCTACATACCCGCCAATAACTCTTGCTTCAGATGTTTTTATGCTTTGTTTTCCTGCAGAAATAGTATCAACAGTAGTATAGTTATACGTTGCTGATGAAACTTGTGTAGACAGATCATTAACAGTATCAACTAATTGATAGATGTATGTTAAATCTAGAGGTTGTCCTCGTTCTGGTAGCGGTACTTTAGCCATTATCTCTCCATTATATCATTAAACAGTCACGTTGAGTTGTCTATAAACTTTAAGAAATGGTGTTCCAACTGCACCATCTGCTCTTTCAACTGGAAAACCTTTTAAGTAAATCTCAACACTAAGTTTATCTGGGGCTAATCCCTGAACTACTCCACCAACAGTGTATGTTAATGGTATTGGTAAACTTAAAGATGTTGTTTGTAATCTTTCTTTATATAACCAATCACCACCATCATTTCTATCCCATCTTAACCAAATATCATACTCTGCTGCTTTGCCAATAAAAGATGTTATTCCTTGATAAATTTTATTAACTGTAACGGCATCCCAAACAATATTTGCAACATCGCCTTGTTTTGACACATCTATAGTTTCAGGAACAAAGGTATAGTCTGGTAATATTAAATATACTGGAGACCAATGAGATGTTCTATTTCTATCTGATGAGATTATTCTATACCGCAAAGAATAGCCTTCTGTTACGCTGCTTACAGGTGGCAAATCCGTTGTCGGTATTTTAAACTTTTTAATAGTTTGTGCCATTATGTTACACCAACTGAAAATCTAAATTCAATATAATTACTTGTATTTGGAGATTTAATAATTGTTTCTGCATTTGTATTTTTAATTACTGAATATCCAGTAAGTCCATACAATGGATTTGTTGTAGCAATATTTTCTAATCTAAGTGCATCTAACACTATGTAATAATCTTCTGAAGGCAAGTCTGAAACTATTGCACAAGCGTATATCTTTACTACTGTTACGGCATTCCATGTAAATCCTTGTGTTTGATATAGCTCTTGTAATTGTGTAGAGGCTACATAGTATCTATTTGTTTCAAAATCATATGTTCCTCCAGTACCATTGCCATTTTCTAATTCAATCTCAAACCTAGCAAACTGATCTGGTGTTTCATCATCTGTAGATGCAAAGTCTACTAAAACTCTAACAGTGTCAGGAACTGCAGAAGAGTCTCCATCTTTGCTAATAATAGAAAACGCAAGTCTTAGTTCATCTATTGGTGAGTTTCTTGTAAAATTAACATCTGCCCCAGTTAGATGAATATGATTTGATCCAGACTCAATTACAAAGTGACCAACAGGTGATCCAGTTCCAGCATCTACTGTTAAATCTGAATCATTTCCTTGAATTAAAATAATATTATTTAAAAATCTTGCACGTTCATATCTATCTGGTCTTGGTGCTTTATAGAATATAGCGTTGTCTGCATTTGTTTGAAAAACTGGATCTGTTGTTGCAATAACGTTATCGTTTAATGGATCATCTAAGGGCTGTGTAATGGTTGGAATAGATGTTGCTGCTACAGATGTATGATACTGCCAGTTTTCTCCTTGAGTAAATGCAAAAACAGTCTTGCTGTCGTATGCACCAGCAGATGGGTTTGATCCTGCTGAGTAAATTCCAATTTCTGTTATTTCATATCTTTCTTCTGTTGGTAATTCTGCAGTAAGAACTAGCTTTTCTGTAGCCCCATCATTTACAAACCCTCTAGAAGATATTGGTACACGAAACATTTCAAAGTCTAGGTTTTGTTTTAGAGAATAATCTCCATAAGGATCGGCAGTAGCAAGTGGCTGTGCTCCACAACCGACAGCAATGTATGAAGCATATGCTGGAGCTTGTCCAAGCAAATACTTACCAATTATCGATTGTCCTGTATTAGTTATCATTTAAATTTCCACCTCATATATTGTACCACTGATCGTTATTTCTACCTCTATTTGCTCATCTTTTTGCAAATTTACAGCTTCAATTACAAGTTCTCCAGTTATTGGATCAACATATACATAAGAACTATTTGGGCCAGTACCTTTATCTGGAACCTTCTCATCAAACTTAATAGAAAAGTTTTGAAAATATTTATTTGATGTTGCTTGAAGACTAACAATATTGTTAGGGTTATATTGCTGCTGAATTTGTGTAAGATTTTTAATTGGTTGGTATATAACCGTTTGTCCATTAACTGTATCATTTCTAGCAATACTAATTAACTCTTGCCCTCCAATATTCTCAAAAATAAGATCTGTCATAATTTCAATAGGAACAGTATCATCATTAAATAAAAGTGTATCTCTGGGTGCAGTCTTTACTGGATTAATATTATTTGTGCTAATTGAAAGGCCAAGTGTGCTTGGTGTCATTGGTGTTGCAGATATTTCTGAAGCCATTTTAAACCTCACTCAAATAAACAGTCATAGACGGTCCTTCTAAACTTCTGCTGTATGAAATATTATATACTACAAATCTATCTGAATCTTTAGATACTAAATCCAGGTTGTTAGAATCTTTATAATTAATTGTAACTATATCACCAAGTTGCAAGGTGGGTATTGCAAACATGTTTAATCCAATAGATTTTTTAGGAACCATAATCTTATTAATAATCCAACCCATTAATTCATCTGCATCATCTTGAGTTTGAATGTAAGGACTTTCAGTAGATAAATCATTCTTGCCATATATTAATCTACTTAGTTTAATTTGATCATATTTAGCTTTTTCTACCAGAGGTGAGGTGATCAATGTACTTCCTTGTAATTCTGGATCTGATAGATTACTTTGTTTTTTAAAGTATTCATCTACTGTTAATTGATAGGTTGTATCTTGTGTAAATGTAATACCCTGAATTCTTAAATAATTTCCAGTGGTTTCATCAAGATTAAGTGCTGTGTCTGTAGCATTAAATATTAAGAACTCAGCCCCATAGGAGTCTGCTTGAAAACC
>Ga0105051_10002637_pt1 | contig 22674 bp, 21 predicted proteins | sample FRY02_FD_78383 | JGI IMG/M metagenome (GOLD analysis project Ga0105051, IMG submission 78383) | Freshwater microbial communities from Lake Fryxell liftoff mats and glacier meltwater in Antarctica - FRY-02 (megahit assembly) | ecosystem: Environmental > Aquatic > Freshwater > Ice > Glacier... | reverse complement strand
GGATGGATCGCGTTTCCTCGAAATGCCCCCTTCGCCGTATTCGGTGAGACCTGCATCGCGCCAACCAACTGCGTTTGTGAAAGCCCCAGATTGAGTTGACGACGTCGGATGAGGAACGGATCGAGGTACACAAACGGTCCATCGTCTGTCGTCTGTTTTTGTACTGTCGCCATAAAAATTCCTGATCTGACGGAAAACTGATGAGAGACTGACGGCTAATTTTTGATCTGCTTCCCCTCGCACTGACCACTGTAAGTCTGCGGTCAGTCTGCGGTCCATTTTCAGCTCCCAGGGGTAAGGGAAGCCAGTCATGAACAGCGTGTTTTCAAAGTTTCTCGACCGCCTCGCCGAACGCTTCACCGCGATTCTGGCGAGTGTGGTCAGTTTTCGCGAGTCGAAAGTCTGCGAGCAGAAGCTCAGGCTGAACAGCAAAGTCAGCTTGAAGATCTCGCTCGCAAGTATGAAGCCGATGGCAAGTCCTCCATCGCTCAGGCACTTCGCGAACGTGCCCTGCGTCTCACGACCGGTAACCTCGCTGGCGACGGAGCGAATGTGATCGACCTGGTTTCAGCCGAACCTCTCAGAATCACGGGTCCCAACTCTTCCATAGACGGAAAAAATCTTGGGAGTCTGCCGGATTTTTCTGCGCCTCCCAAACCGGAGAAAAAATCGCGTCGCCGCAGAACGGATGCCTCCATCCATCCCTTCACCGACGCTGGATGCACCAGGAGCCGAGTCATGAGCAGCCCACTGCATTTGACAGGTCGTGATAAAGCGATCGTGCAGGCACTGGTGCAGAAGGTACGGTTGTTCAGTCAACGACAGATTGTGGATCACTGGTGGAACGGGGAACTGGCCAACAGTCGTCGTCGTTTGAAACGCCTGGCCGATCGCAATTCACTGCAACGCACTTTCGTAGTGGCGCGACCCGCTCCGATTTTCGAGTCACCCCTTGTGACATGGCAACCCGGCGATGCGGCACCGGACTTCGGCAAGATTGGGAACAGCGTCTTCTTCACCCGCGTTTTGCGCATTGGACGCCCGTGGCTGGCGACGAAAGTAGTGGCGTCTCACGCTTTCGTGGGGCGGGAGTAGTGCGTGTCTTGCATTGCCGACCTTATTTTCATGACAACTTTATTTTACGCGGCTAATTTTTCTCGCAGGCTCATGTGATAATCACTCGGTCAGACCGACACGCTTCATTCAAATCTGAATTCTTAGGGCATTATCCCTGTGGCTCACTTTGAATGTAATGTCTCGCAGTTTTTGGTACTCAGCTGCCAGGACTTCTTCCGCGAGAATATTAATCAGTTCCTCCTCAATTGAATTGGTAACTCCGCCGCCACCGAATCTTGCCATCACATTGTCGCCGTATTTGTCAACGAGATAGTTGGCAACCGTATCGACATCCACCTCAAGTCGATATCCCTGTTCACGAAATCGGTCCGCGAATTCCTCGACACAACGATTCAGATGGGACTGAATAATTTCCTTCTGGATGCTCCCATTTTGAATGTGATTGAACGGCACGATGTCGTTGCCAATTCGACGCAAAAGCTCTGGACGAGAAATTTCCCGCTCAAAGAACTGCTGAACCGCACTCCGAAAGTGGTCCTGAGCCTGAGTGACTCGCTGGGTATCCGTCAGAGTAGAATCCTGCAATATGGCATCCAGTTTGCCGCGATCGACAGCCCGGTTTCCAATGTTTGAAGTAAAGACGATGATTGTCTCTGTGAACCAGACTGTTTGACCACGGCTATCGGTCAGGCGTCCTTCGTCAAGGAGCTGCAGGAACAGATCCAGGATACGCGGGTGCGCTTTTTCGATTTCGTCAAACAGCACCACTGAAAACGGTCGTTCCCGCACCGTACTTGTCAGTAGTCCCCCTTGCTCAAAGCCGACATACCCCGGAGGTGCGCCGATGAGCTTAGACATCGAGTGTTCATCCTTCAGTTCGCTCATATCGATTCGGATGAATGCCTCTTCGGTGCCGAAAAGGAACTTCGCCAGCTTCTTTGCGATGAGTGTCTTACCGACACCTGGAGGTCCGGCAAAGAATAAAACGCCTTTAGGTTTTGATGCCGTCCCGCTTGCCATGCCCGCAAGGCCTGCACGCGCCCGATTCAAAACAGAGCACACCTTTCGAATTGCATGATCCTGCCCCTTGATTCCTTCTTCATTTACAAACCAGTCGAAGGCACTGTTCAGTCGTATGATGTCAAGACTGGCGAAGTGATCATCCTGTACTCCAAGACGATACCGGTTTACAAGTGCTCTCAGCTCACGCGTACCGGTCGCTTTTCCGGATGCAAGGTCAGTAAACGCTTCCGCAATCTCGACCAGGTCAATCAGGTACAAACCATCAGTCAGGTCTGATAACAGACTGAGCTGCTCGGCACATTGAGTGGAAGTCAGATGAAATCGCAGATAGGCATTGCGATCTTCCTTGTCAGGTCGGGAAATCGGAAGAAGACGGCATTTCGGACTGTGGGTATACAATTCAGTCGGCAGTAGCGAATCAGAAAGTGCGATCAGCACCAAACGGTTGTTCGGAGTAATGTTTTCGATGCACTTCTCAATCCAGTAAAGGATTTCCTGTTCCGACGCCTGATAGCTCTGCCTGTAGGAAATCAACTTGTCGAGGTAAGAGACGACGATAAAGCTGTTCCGCGTTTGGTCCTTCAGCCTGCTGTTTGCCCAATGAGCCAGAATTCGCTGCGGCTCAGGAATTTGCCCTGAAGGTGGACTGGAGTCAGCGTCCGGCTGAGCGGCCTGGGCTCGCTTGCGAGAGACGGCAGCAAGTTCGTCATCCAGCCCGGACTTCGGCTCGTCACTGTGGATAGGTGACTGACTCTCAACGGATTCATTCTTGAATGGCGAATATGTTACAAAATCATCGTAACGGATAGAAAGTTTTTTAGTACTTTCCCGCAACAGCGGCGTCAACTGCCGAAAAACCTTTCTGCCATCGCTGAGGACCGAGTTTGTATCTATGTAATGGTCTCTCACATTCCCATGCAGCAACACAACGGGTTTCGTTTCCAAAGCCATTTGCAGGTTGCGTATCCAAACCGACATGATTAATTCTCGCCTTCAAAGAGATCAGCCTGCCGACTGCTGGCTGCCGGTTGGTTCATCCAGTTCACCTTTGCGAATTTTCCTGGGCTGGAAGGAATCGTCGCCTCGGAAGTGAGTCTCGACACCAAATTCCTCCCGCAGTTGTTCTGAGAGTTTTTGGAACTCCTCGAAGCAATGTGTTCCTGCGATGCACGAATCCACCTCGATTGAATCGAGAGATACCGCAAACATCACTTCACCGCGATTGCCCGTGTCAAATGTAACACGTACACAGCTGCCTCGATCCATGGCATCTTCAAGGTGTGCCTTCTTCGTCATCCGGAAGCCCATGCCTTCACAGACCTCGACAATGGCCGAAACCAGATAAATCCGTTTCTCATGCAACTGCTCGCGCACACTTGCGGAATCCATCTTCTTGCTGAGCTCCGCTGAGGCGACAGCAAACGCCGTTTGGAAACCGCAAATATCTCTGTTCGCCAGCAAGTCATTCAGACGCTTCAAAAGTGCATTTTGATGTTCAAGTCCTTCTGGACGCACCCATTTCTTCAGAAGGGCTTGACTGGCCTCCATTCGGCCCTGAATGTCGCCCAGCTGAGATTCGCATTCGCACTCAAGTTGGTCGGCCCTGACCACAAAGCTGTCTTCGAGATTGCATCGCAGAGCCTCTCCGGCATGATTCATGGAAACCAAGTCTTCAATGATCGAATCAAGATCACTGTCTTTGGCAACCTGGCGTTGACTCAGGAATTGCTCCGTCTTTGTTTGCCATTTCTGAAACTCAGCCATTTCATCCTTAAAAAAATCTCTGTGGCCTTGCGGGGTTTGCCTGACAAACTCCGCAAGGCTCCTGCAGGTCGATGCTACCGAGTTTGCAATGGAGCGAGCTGCATCCAGCTTTCTCAAACGAATTGCTTCCTGTTGACGCTGAAGTGCCGTCTCTTTGCTCGCATGCAAATGCTTACGCATCTTCCCAAGTGTAGACTCAGCGGCCTCAAGGTCACCTTTACTTATCAACTCTCGGATTCGAGGCGCTTCGGCTTTTAATGCACCAACGGATGAACTGCCGAGCCACTCCGATAACTCACCAGAGGCTGCCTCTATTTCCATATTTTGTTGTTTTGCCTCAGTCTGAAGTCGATGGACTCGCTGCAATGATTCCTCAATTGCATCCGCTAGTTGCGTGCCGGTCTGTAGCAGGTTGCGACAATTCGCTGCGCCCTGCCGCAGTTGTTCAGTGGAGGATAGGAAGGTCGCCACCGATGATACTGCACATCGAACGTTCTTCTGCCAGTCGCCCATGGAGACATCGTCAGCGGATACATTAACGGCAGAGAGCTGCAGCAGGAGTTGTCGTCTAATGTCCATTGAATGAAGCAAGGTGTTTAGTTCACGCTGCTGCGACTGCAGGAATCCTAATGCCGTTGCACGCTCCTGTCGGGCGATGTTCAAAACGTAAGGCGATGTCTTTCTGCCACTCATAAATCATGCCACTTTCAAGAGCCTCAGGAGCCGATTTTCCACCAGAGCCACCTACAGCCCGCTGTCACTTTAAGCTGCCGGTTCATTCAGCCAGGAGAACTGGGGCCGACCGGCTCGTCGTATAGCATAACTGACAGCCAGTAAATGACGTACCAAATGGGGGTACGCAGATTCTGGAATCCGTAGCGAAGGTTGTCAGTGCATTCATTGCTTTGCTTAACTCGGGTTCCACCAGCCGAACAGTGGACATGAATGCCGTAGGAGTTCCTGTTGCACTGGTTGCCTTCCAATAGCAGCCGCGATCGCTCAATAACACGCACTCCGCAGCACCCGTTGCTGGTTGCTTTATTCCCCTTCACCGTGGACAGCGAGTTCCCTCGTGCATGAATTCCGTCCCACGCATTGTTGCAACACTCATTGTCGAGCAAATCAAAGTTGGTGTTGTCACGAAGGACGATACCATACATCTGCGTCAGTGGTGCTTCGAACTTGCGTTCATTTGAGGCATCGTTTGTTTTTGCTTCACCACTTGAATTGTCCGTGCAGAGAATACCTGCTTCTTCGTTGTTCGAGCAGCGATTACGAGTTATCTCAACTCTCGATTTTCCTGATACGTGGACGCCCTGTTTATTGCCAAAAGCCTGGCTGTTCTGCGTAGTAACCTTCGATGAACCTCCGAACCTGAAACCGGCACGTCCATTCCTGGACGCAATGCATCGACGAACCGAGACTTCCGACGTCCCTTCAATGAGTAGACCATTTCTTTGATTATTTAAAAACTCGGAACCTTCAATCTCGCCTGTTGTAGCTCCAGAGATGTGCAAACCATTCCCAAGACGAGACTCTGTCTCTGCACACATTGCGTTTGTAAACTTGCAGCTTGTGAAGTGAATATCGGAATTGGACACCGTGACCGTTGAACTTGAAAGGCTACCATGCGATACAAAGGTGATGTCACGTGCTGCAAAACTACCGCCATCCACAGAAATAGCGGTTGTCCCTGGCTCTGCAAGAATTCGGGTGGTGTCCATACCGGCACCCCGAATGTCAGCGTGGCGGCAAAATTTGAGCAACTTTTTCGCCTTATGATCGCCGGGGCTCAATTCGAAGAGTAAGTTGTCATGGTGAGGTGATGTCTCTTCATGGGCCGTGCACAAGTCGTAATAGTGAAAGTGTGATTCCGGCACGTTTTTGGTGGTGACACGGATCCACGGGAGTGAAAACCTCAGCAACCAGAGCAGCGGGGAAATCACGTTGCGCGGATTCATTTGAATTTGAGTACCAGTCGTCCCGGGGGCTGATCCGAGCGATGAGATGACCGTATATCGAACATTTGCAAACTCCGTTTCAGCAGATTCCACAAAGTTCCAATAATTGTCAGGATGCTCCCGCAGCCATTCTCGCAGTGCATCTGAAAGTAGCTGCAGTTCATCAAGAGACCGTGGGTCTGCCGGAGCTTCATTCGTCAGAAACGACTCAGCGCTCAGGGGTAGTCCTGACTCTTCTCTGAGCAGGTCGCCTTTGGTAAGTACCACGATCAGGGATTTGGTCGATGGGTCCTGGCCCTGCAGACGAATGGCATCGACTAGCCGTGCGAGAAGAAATCCCAACTCGTGCCCAGCCGAAATATCATGCACGCTCAGGACGAGTGTAATGACGTCGCTCGCAGGAATGAAGAATGCATGCTTCGTCAGTTTCGTGGAACTATCGAACGCTTCGCCCGAGATGTCGTAAAACAGCAAGTGGGCATCTCCGGTGCCGGGTATTTGATTCAACTGAAATCCGACTGGCCGTTCAGTTAACTGCGAGGGATCGGCCATCGCTCCCCGACTTGAATCGCCGATTGCGTTTGCGAACGCTCGAGCATCATCATCGCTTAATGGTGCAAAACTGAATCCCGGCCAGCGTCGCCCCAGTGAGTTTAATTGCGAGTAGATTCCTCTTAGGAACATAGTCTTGCCATGCCCCGACATGCCGGCAAGGCTGAGTTTGATACGAGCGACTTTGTCATAATCGGCAACGTATCTGAATGGTACAGATTCCGAGCAGTCAGGACAGAAAAACTGAGTTTCGGATCCCCGCTGGACTTTCCTGAAGTCATCAATGGACTGCATGCACCGCGGGCAAAGCCTCGTGCGTTCTGATGCTGTCTCTATTCCAAAGTCGTTGTCAGCAAGACTATCCGTCGCCTCACTTTCGAACAGGCGTTCCGAGCCTGGCTGAAACGTTCGGTTCTGTTTGTTGCCATCGACTGAACTGTCATCCGAACTCGCGTCTGCCAGCGCCGCACCGGGAAGAAAGTCATCATCATCAAGGATAAGGTCATCCAGCTCTTCGTTCGTCCGTTCCGGCTTGTTCATGGCCCGACTTTCTGATTCTTCATCATCTTGATGTTCCGTTTCACTTTCCGCCAGCATGACAGGCGGAAAATTCAGCGACGCCAGAAGTCTCTTCACTTCTTTCAGCTGCGAGGATTCGACGTCGCAGGTTAGCAGGTTCGGGTTCTGAAGCTGCACAAAGTGCAAGACTGTCGAAGAAAATAGTTCATCATCCGTGGTCGACGAACGGATGTTGCCTATCACTCGCCCCAACTGCGACAGTGATTCCGGAGTCAAATGGTGATCGGAAAACAGCAAATCGAGATCGACATCGCCACTGGAGCTGAGTCCACAACCCGGACACGGACACAGAGCTCCAATTTTGATTTTGCCGCAGTTTAGGCATAGCGCAATCGTCACATTCGTCTCCAGGAGTTGTTGAGTCTTCCGGGTTGAGTTCCCTGAGAAAAGCACGAATCACTGAAATCGACGGGGGTGGCGAACGAATCATGAATACATTGCCTCTCCTGCGCTTTGCCTCGCAATGTCAACAGTTCTCTGGACGAAGGTCTGAATTCTGCCAGCAAGTTCATTACTCTTCTGAATCGAGTTGAATCAGCTTCCTCGGACCGGATTCAAGCGCTCGTTGCACGCGTCGAAAAATCTCAGATTCAAACACCCCGGTGACAACCATTTCGTTCTGACCGCTTTTCACTTCAAGCACCTTGCCCTCTTGCAACTTTTCAGCTGCTTCAGAATACCGATTGGTAAGATAATGAACTTTCTGATTTCGACTGCCGGTCAATCCCGCTCCGGGCTGCGACGATACATATCTCCCGTCAATCAAGATGTCGATCAGTTTCAAGAGCCTTGTCTGCCACGGATTGCTGGACATTTGCAGTTCCTCAACTGTATAGCCGGAGAAGCACACGACGCTGAGTCCCGCTGACTTCAGGGGGCTCACGAGCTTCACAAGTGCCTCAGCCTGCGACATCGGCTCGCCACCACTCAGCGTAATTCCTTCAATTCCAGGTGTATCGAGGATACGGGACGTGAGCAAAGATACGGGCATCAATTGAGCTGGCCGGAATTCCAGAAAGTCACCGTTCGAACAGCCATGACACCGAAACGGACATCCCTGCACCCAAATTACAAAACGAACACTCGGACCGTTGGAAACGGAATGTGTCTCGATATCAGCCACATTGAGCAGTGTGTCGTACACACAACCATTTGTCCCTGTGTTCGCACTCATGCGATCGCTTCCTCTTCCAGACACTCAATTATCTGCGGCCACAATCTTCCAGACTTCTCGTTCCGGCGTTTCAACTGCCAACAGCGATCCGGTTTCTTGGTGAGAAAACCAGAGCGTTCTTCTTCCGCATCACAGCCAAAGACCGCTGCCAACAGTCGGAACGCGAGGACCTGATTGGATGACTCTTCCAAAGTCCTATCAGGGACATCAAGTGTGATTCCCAACAGGGTATCGCCATCGGGCTCAGGGATAAACGAAAACTCCCTGCGGGCACTGCCAAGCTCTGCTAAACGGGTCTTTGCTCTTTGACATACGGCTTCGAATGCTTCATCACAATGTTTGTCCTCAATCATGCACATCCAGGTGGCCAGCGTCGATGTGACTCCGCAAAGCATGGCGTCCAAGGCTCTCAGCTTCATCGTACTAGGAGACTCATTGCGTTCAATCCGTTTCAAGAAGGAAGCAAGCTGGGTTTGTTCATCGTCGGTAAGATTCCCTTGCTGGTCGTGCGACAGCCAGTCGCCAGTCGCATTGATGAGCCACTCGTGGGTAAAACCAGTGCGCAGGATCGTCGGAATCTCTGCACAATGCATACTGACATACTGTTTAGCTCGATCAAGTATCTTTGTTCCGACGATGTCGCCCAATTGCTGGCAAAGACTATGCTCCAGACGGTTCTCGATCTCCATGTGATTCAAGTCTGCGAAGAGTCGCAGGACCGGTTCAGAAAACGTCTTTGTCACAGGAAAATCGGGCGGTGGGCCATGAAGCAGCTCAGACAAATCATAAAGCTGCTGAAGTATTCGAGGTTCGCTTGCCCAAACAGAATCGAAGCGTTCATGGTCTACAAGTTTGTCGAGGCACCGTTCAAAAACAAATTCGCGATTCGCCTCAGGTTCCTGCGGAATCTTCCTTGCCGTGAGGTCAAAGTGCGGTGCCTCTTTTCCCGCAAAGACTTCTGCCCCAGTTATCTGCAGACGATTTATGTAGGCGTCTCCTGGTGGATCAACTCCAAGTGAGAAGGAACAGCGATAGCGTAACTGTTCCGGAAGGATTTCAAATAGGCTGTAGAAAACCTCACGAAGAACTGGATAATTACCAGTGATCCAGAAGGGAGTTCGTCTGGAGAGAAACTTCATCATTGTGCGGACGATCCGGAACCATTGGCGCGCTTTCAAAGATCGTACAACCTGAGGAACTGGTGGGGGCATCTCGGCACTGAGACATGCAAACGGATTGCCGTGAACCCGCTGAAACTCAAAATGACTAAGTTCTGTTGCGATCACAAATGTTTGTGACTCTTGCCTTTTTTGCTCCAGCAGCAGAAAGCCTGTGGCACTCTGCAGGAAACCGGTTGCTGGCTGCCGGAGGCCAACGATTTGTTCATTGTTACTCGTGAAAGCGACTTCGATGATCTTGAGGCACTTTCTAGTCTTCACATCGAACGGAGGTCCATGCTCTGGAAACGGAGTTATTTCCCCGCTGTCGTTCCGAAGAAATCGCCATTGCTCCGGCCTAAATGGCAGTTGGTCGATCCTTGTGTAGCTGACGCCGACCTCCCGAAATTGCGGTTGAACGGATGTATGAGTAAACGCTGATTCAGCGTAGTTTTTTTTTGACTGAAATTGTCCGGAAGTCAGTATCCTCAAAACTTCGCGGCGACAAAATGATTTCCCTGCCGCCGGCACTGGGGCTTTTTGTTTTGCTGTCAGCGGCACAAAGAGAAGCGATTTAAGCAGCTTGCGATTCTCTTCTGTGTATCCCTTTCCGACAAATCCGAGAAACCAGGCAAGCTTGGTCAGGGGAAATACTTTTGCTTCTGCCTTCAAGCCGGCCCAACCAATGACCCATGCCGCGATGCGAGAAAACTCCTGACGATCTGTAAGTGCAAGCAATTCCTGAAAAGACTCCCAGTTCTTCACCCAATACAGGTAAAACGCTCGTAAAAGTCTCTCTGTCTCGGATGCATCAGTTGGTGGTACATCCGTGAAAGCGCAGCGTTGAATGGCTTCAAGTTCTTCTGGTTTTGGGCTGGCACCTGAAGATTGCTGGTACCTCGGGACTAGCCACTCGCACATTTGTGCACCAGGGAAACGACGTGGCACATATGACAACGCTGTGGGTCCCTCAGCCTTGATCCATTCCAGGGCACGTTCGACAAGATAATCAGCCACCGCTTCGCCCGGGAATCGACTGAAGTTCTTCCGAAGCAATTGAGCGATGTATCGAGTGTTTGCTGCGAAGAATTCCTCGAACAACTGCTGTTCTGCTGCCCCGAAATCGCCCGGGGAATTCCTTCGACCCCAAAGGAGATCCTGAAGGACATTTATGCAATGAAACTGCTGCTGCGTACTTTCCGAAGTGAGGATCTGCAATGTCATTTCTGATCGAGACGCCAGCCAGTGTTCAAATGGCGTTTGAATATCCGTGGCAGCCTGCGACAACTCTGAGTCCTGTCGATCCAGATCCACGCGAATCACGGAGTCTTGCTGCAACCTCTGCTTTGTTCCCACTCCATTTGCCCAGAACGTGGAGCGACTGGACTTCGCCTGACCGGTATCGCCAACAAAACAAGTGTCAAAGGAACAGGCTGAGCGCAGCGAAGGCGGCATCACTGCAAACAAAGATTTCATGACGTCCAGAAACTTATCAGGACTGCCATGGACCTCCAGAACATACGACTTTCGCTTCAGGTTCGACGCAGCGGAGGCGATCAGAATCAGCTTTCTCAGGTTCTCGCCGGATAGCAGGTAAGGCGGCATACCGTCGGCGCGGAACAATAGCTTCCTGAATTCGATGTTCAAGAGCTTGGGGGCAATATTGAACCGCCCGGTGGTCACTTTTTCACTTTCCAGTACCTGTTCATAACTACGGTAAAACGGATCCGCATCAAACACCGCAAACGGATTGTTGTCGAGGTGATCCCGGAATTCTGCAGCATCAAAGACCAACATATGGGCGAAGATCATTTTTTTTCGCCCGAATTTGTCCACCTGATCCAGCAGCGGAGTGATGCGACCCACCGCAATCTGTCCTGACGATAGCGAGAAGAAAACAAATTCCGGCGGACTATCTTTTGCCCCAAAGTCGCTTCGCGGAAAATATTGCAGTGACGGTTCAATCTCGGACTGCAGCACTTCCTTGTTGATCTTCTCTTCTGTGAAAAACACTGTCTGGAATCCGCGATGACCAGTCGGTGAAAACTCAACTTCCACGTTAGTGAAGATGACTTGTGCTGCGGACAGCGTGACAGATTTTCCCTGCACGGCATTGGATGACATCAGCGACCCTCCTGATCCATGAGGACTCGAAAACCATAGTATTGGCATCGCTCATCGGCGAAATGACCTAACGGAGCATCGTTATACGGATCAAACGTGTTACGAAAAAAGGATGGACGAGGGCCACCCAGACCACCGGGTTTTGATCGCGTTGTCACCCATTCCATGACTCCATTCCTTATCAATGCCAATTCCCCAAGATTGCCGGGTTTCAATAAAACAATCAGTCGCTTTAATAGCTCACCGACTGAGGACTTGATGCCCGAACCAAAAAGCGACTCCTCTGTCTCACGTGTAAATGGGACTTGCTGCAACAGTCGAGCAAATCGTTTCCATTCTGTCTCTTGCGGAAGTCTCGCACTCGGATCGAGCCAGCTTAGGAATGCTGTTGCTTCCTCGGGGGTGATCCCGGTCATGAACAGGCTTTCTCGTTCTTTGTCTGCAAAGCCACGGCAGGATGCACGCGGATTCATGATCAGCAACTGCCGATACCAAGAGGAACTCAGGCCGCCGGGTTCACACAGGAATCGTTCGAACTGCAGTTTAGTGACGGGCAACAGTGACAGTGTCAGCCCCTCGATAGTCACGACCGGAAACCCGGTTTTATCGCAGGCAAATTGCATACGCACTGACTCCTTCGACAAACTGGAACTGCTCAAACCGCTCCTCCGTTACTTTCCAGGCCTGTGACAATGTGTCGAACACCGTGATCTGCGGAAAGCGATCCACAAGAATGGCCGCTCTGCCCTCGCCCAATAAAAGGACACTGCGTTCTATTCTGGAGACATCGACTCGGCCGGAATCATCCATCTTCACCAGCAAAAAGGCACACGCTGGATTACCAGAAAGTGTAGTGAATACGGATGTTGGCAGGAATTGCCCGGGAACCTTGCACTTGAGTTCGTCACGGGGATGAAGTCTGCGACAATATGGACACAGGAATTTCTTTTCCCGTATGCACTCACGAACGATGGTCGCGTCCTGCTCGGACTCGATTCGTGTCCATCCTGGATTTTCCTCAGGAGACGGCGATCGTTTTGCGCAGACAGATTCTTTGTGCCCATTTTCGAATAGACAATCAGCGCTCAATTCAGCTTCCGGACCAACGACACAAAACCTCAGAGAAAAGCCTTTGGCCGTTTTAGCTTGTAGAGCGAGATCTTTATCCAGATGATATTCAGCATTATTCCAGCTGACTGGAAGGTGACCGGCGGAACGAATGGTGACTCGTGACAGCGGACTCTGTGCCAGGTCCGTGAGTCTCGCCGAATCTGGCGGAATCTCGACAGCCAGGCCGCCCGTTAGAGACTCCGTCCCAAGATTCACGAACACACTGCGGCTCAGTTGTAGCGAATCCCGCCAATCCTGTAGATCGAAGATGGGGCTGACGGCAAGAATCACAAAGCGGAAATCTGGTTCTGCAGATTCGTACACGGGAGTAATGCAGGACAATCGTTTGTCGTTTGCCTGAAACAGGCGCGCCCCCTCTTTGATGAGGTCGCCTGCACTCGCCACGACTCCGCTTCCCAGAAACATGACCTTGTGATCCTGAAATCGCGGGATCAGTTGCTGCATTTCTGCCAACAACTGCAGTGCCTTGTTTCGACTACTCGCAGCAAGATCAGACGCATCCAGCACGAAGCAAAGTCTTTGATGTGTACTCAGTTCCAGCTGATACGTCAGCCGGTGCAAATCGGGATCAGTCATGTGCTGCACTCATACCGCTGCTCAAACGCCAGTTCGACACATTTTTCTCGAAGGTCGAAGGTGGATTGCAGATAAAACAGGCCCTGCCTGCGGATGTTCTCGGCCAAGTGAGCTGGTGACATGTCAGACTTGACCTCCATCGTCTGGAATAACCACCCACAATGATGCCGTCTGTCCGGCTCCGACTCCTTGGGTCCATTCGCCCTTCTGATTCACATAAATCTGTTCACCGATGATTTCAGAGGAAGTTGCAATTTGCAGCCAACAGCGACACTCGTTAAAGGGCCAGGGGTTTTCGGTTTCAACGGGGTACGCCATCGGATCGTCGGCCTGACGGCAATCTTTCACGTTTAGGACGATTCGCAAATTAGGGCCCCACGAAAAAAGCAGCCGTCCTGACACCAAAAGCAGGTTCTGAGAAAGTCTCGGCATCGCCTGGCTGCCAAAAGGAAACCAGAATTCTTCGAGGTCGTCAGACGACAGAATGGTGTCAATGATGTCCAATTGAGAATGCTCGCCGAGGCGCCCTTGTCGGCTGACGGTATAGCGATGTTGCATCCGACACACGAAACAGTGCAGTCCGTTCGACGCGACTCGGCCCGGTTCCAGGCATTCCTGTGTCTCCCACTCCGTCGCACCGGCCATCGGACCGTTGACGATCGCTGGAGCCACATAGCCTGGATCACGCGGCGCCAGGAGATCAGTCACGTTGCATTTCAACTGTTTCGCAAGTCGATGTGCCGTGCCGGGATGGATCGCGTTTCCTCGAAATGCCCCCTTCGCCGTATTCGGTGAGACCTGCATCGCGCCAACCAACTGCGTTTGTGAAAGTCCCAGATTGATTTGCCGACGTCTGATGAGGAATGGATCCAGGTAAACGTACGGGCCGTCTTCTGCAGCCTGCTTCTGTTCTGTCACCATGAAAATTCCTGCTCTGACGGAAAACTGATGGAACTCTGACGACCACTTTGTGGTCGAGTTCCCCCTGTGCTGACCGCAGTAAGTCTGCGTTCAATTTTCAGTAACTCGGGTAACGGAAGCCAGTCATGAATAATCTCGTTTCAACATTCCTGGATCGCTTGGTGGAACGCTTCACCGCGATCCTGGCGGGGGTTGTCAGTTCACGTGTCGAAAGTCTACGAGCGGAAGCTCAGGCCGAACAGCAAAGCCAACTGGAAGATCTCGCCAGAAAATACGAAGCCGATGGCAAGATAGCAATTGCCAAAACACTTCGCGAGCGAGCCCTGCAACTCACGTCCACAAATCTGGCGGGCGAAGGAATGGATGTGATTGAAGCGGTGTCTGCCGAGCCACTGCGACTGACTGGCCCGAATGCGTCGTCGGCAGGAGGTCATCTGGAGAACCTGCCGGATTTTTCTGCGCCTCCGAAGCCGGAAAAGAAGTCCCGCCGTCGTGGAAATAATTCTACAAGTGCCGGCCAACAAGTGCCAGAAGCACCGGGAGCTGAATCATGAGTGACGCTCTGCATTTGACTCCTCGCGATCTTGCCATCGTCCAAGCGCTCGTGCAGAAGGTGCGATTGTTTAGCCAGCGACAGATTGTGGATCACTGGTGGAACGGGGAACTGGCCAACAGTCGTCGACGTCTGAAGCGCCTGGCCGATCGCAATTTGCTGCAACGTACGTTCGTAATGGCGCGACCCGCTCCGATTTTCGAGTCACCTCTTGTGACATGGAAACCGGGCGATGCGGCACCGGACTTCGGCAAGATCTCCTATCGCTGTCAGGCACGCTGGCGAAGTCGTCCGGCACGGCAGTGTGTGGTGTGGCTGGCGACGGAAGTGGCGTCTCACGCTTTCGGTGGAACGGCACGCGGTGAACTGCGGCATCCGACTCAGGCAACGCACGATCTGGGTGTCGCCGCCGTGTGGTTGCGACTGCATCAAGTCGCTCCGAAATGGGCGGCCGCATGGCGTGGCGAGGATCTGCTGGCCCATACGCGACGCGGCGAAAAACTGCCGGACGCTTTTATTGTCGATGACGCCGAACAGGTGATCTGGGTCATCGAGTTCGGCGGTGGTTACGACGCCGAACGTGTTGAGGCGTTTCATCAGGACTGTGTGTCTCGCAACCTTCCTTATCAACTGTGGTGATTGACGATGAATTCTAAAAGACCAAACCAGCGCCGCAGACCGAACGACCGCGATCGGCTGATTGTGAACCATGTCACGCGGTATCGACTGACCATTCAGGACTCCATCCGACGCGTTGTGCTGCCGGGGCTTTCCCGAAACGCTGTGAGCAAGATTGCCAACCGATTGTGCGACGCGGGGCTGCTCCGGGAATTCCGGCTGCTTTATCCCATGAAATATTACGTTCCGGGAGAACTGGCGGTCCGGAGTTTTGGCATCGGAGTCCATCGAGCCAAACCGCTGGGATCACAGTCATTGCCACAGGAATTCGCGATACTGGCATTTGCGACTTTGGGCACGCATCAGCATCTGCGACTGAATGCAGCGGAAGTCAAACGTCGTTGCCCGTGGCTGCCGTTGTCGTTCGCTGCGGCACCACACTGCCTTGATGAAGCAAATGTGCTGGAACTGGTGCGTGTGGATCTGGGCGGACCGGCGGATCACGTGGCCCGCAAGTGTGCAGCGGATCTGACCGAACGCTGCCGCGTTCCGGAATTCCGGACGCTGGTGGCCGCAGGCCAGTTTCGCCTCGTGATTATTACAGCCACGACGGAAAAAATCGCGGCAATCCAGCGTGCTTTGAAACACCACCTGTGGCCACCGGGGCTGCTGGTTCATTTTTCGGTTGTTCCCCAACTACTTTTAATTGGAGCGAGAGCAAATCATGCGTGACGTCTACTATCAATCCGTCGGAAATCCGCTGCAGAATGATCGCCTGCCGGTGACACGACCTGTGACACAATTCCTGTCCAGAGCCAACGCGCTGGACACGGGAATGTTCATCGTGCAGGTGCCGGGAATCGCTTTGATCATCGGCGCGGTCACAATGCTGATTTACCGGGCTCCTGGTTTTGCGATGTTGGATCCGTATGATCTGCTACTGGCAGTGCCTGTGATCCTGATTGGCCTGTCGCTCAGCGTGTGGAAGAACACGCTGCACCATGTCCTGCATCCGGCTGTGTTGCTGGCTGTGGGCGTAACGTGCCTGAATCATCGCATGCCCTGGGGCATGCAGGTGCTGTTCATCGCGATGCTGGCAGGCGCGTTAGTCTTTCAGTTTGGTCGGCACGGCGTGGCGGTGCTGACAACTCCACCGCTGTCGCGGGAGTTGGCCGAATCCACCCGAGCGGCCGCCGATGATACGCTGTTCATTCTATCCGGAATCACAGCGTTCGTGGTCGCAGTCATGCTGTGGTTTGGTGGGCGATTTTTGACCGTGGCTGTGGTAACACTGCCGTTGGCCGCGATGTGCAGTCCAGCGCCGTCCCAAATGCGGTTGCCTCGCTGGAAATTCTGGCTCTACTGTTTGCGGACATGGTACAGGTACGCACCCATCCATCGGCCGGGATTGCTACAGAGTCCGGCAGGGTCCGTCTTCCATCGTGCGGCATTAACGCTGCTTGCTGCGGAACTGATGGGAATCGTTCTGGTGTGCTGGGACGGGTCTCCGCTGGCTGGAGTATTTGAAATCGGCGCTCAACACCATGCGACGGTTACAGAACGGATGGATGCAATTCATGCCGGGCCATTCGAACGAATCAAACATGGTTCCGTGACGTGGCTCGCGACTTTTGCCGCGATGGCGACTTTGCCGGTTGTGATTCCGATATTCATGGCAGTGGCAATCTCGACACCGCCGCTCTGTCAGGCCGCAGCAGCGGCAACCAAATCGATAGGTATCAACGACACGCAGTCGATTATCGACGACATTCAGACATCGCCTGATCCGATCGAACGCAACAGTATTTACCTGGGCCGTGTGGTGGCTGATGGGTCGCCGATGCTGGTTCCTCGTAGCGTGTTCAGCGAACACGCGCATGGGCTGGGAGACAGCGGATCGGGAAAGACGGCTCTCTTTTTGTGCCCGCTGATCGAGCAATTGGCAATGTCGGGCGACTGCAGTGTGATTGTGATTGATCTTAAAGCCGACTCACTGGAACTTCTGGCAACCCTGATGGCGTCAGCAGAAAAAATTCGAGAACGTCGCGGCATTACTATCCCAGTCAAATGCTTTTCCAATCAGGCGAACAAGGCCACATTTGCTTTCAATCCGATGACGCAGACGTTTTGGGAAAATTTCGATCTGCTGACGCGGACCGATATTCTCTGTGCAGCGAATGGGCTGAGCTACGGCTCCGATTACGGGGCTGGCTATTACAGCTCCGCGAACGCCGCTGTTCTGAATCAGGCCATGAAGTCCTTTCCGCACGTCCGGACGTTCGAGGAACTTGCCGAGTGCATTGGCACTGTGATCACGACGGCGAAGAAACAGGAATTGCATCCGGAAGTCCGCAAGGCGGGTGTCCATGTGCAGGAAGTCATCAAGCGTCTGGCCCACTGTGCTCCACTGAATGTCACGGATTCAGCAGGCCATGATCCGGAAGTGGTGGCCCAGGCGATTGATCTGACGCAGCCGTTTCTGGAACCACAACTACTGTACTTCCATTTGTCATCGACGCTTTCACCGAGCGGGGCACCGGAGATCGGGCGCCTCGTCAACTACATGCTGCTGGCGGCTTCCACGCAGACCGAGCGTAAACATCCTGTGTATCTGGTGATCGATGAATTTCAGCGGATGGTGGCCAGCAATCTGGAATACATGCTGCAACTGGCCCGCAGCATGGGTGTGGGCGTGATTCTGGCCAATCAGAGCATGGAGGATCTCAACAAGGGAACCGCCAACCTGATCACGCCCATCGAAGCCAACTGCCGCTTGCGACAATGGTTCTCAGTGTCGTCTGCCAAAGATCGCGATCGACTGATTGAGAGCAGCGGGGAAACTGTGGATATCAGTTGGAGCCGCAGTCACAAAGAGAATCCGACCGGCGATGTGCTGTATTCGTATTCCGAAAAAGAAACCGTCGTACCGCGGATCACGATCAACGATGTCCTGCTGATGAGCGATCATCCGTTTCGCAGCGTCGTGCGGATGAGCCGCGGGGACGGTTATGCTCAATACGGCGGCTTCCCGGTGATCATTCAGTCGCATTACCACATTTCCAAACGCGAATACGAACGACGCCGTGCGATGCCCTGGCCCTCATTGCCGGGCATGCTGCAGCCCGGGAGTCGCAGGCAGGATGCAACGCCAGCGTTCAAGACTCCTGTCGGGCCGACGTTTACGCAGGATGTGATTGGATCCGAAGGTGAAAGTTCTGCGGGCATCAGTCCGGAAACGATCAATGAGTTTATCAACGGACTCAAGGAATCATTCGTGCCCAAACCAAATCGCAAGAAGAGGAAGGAATCATGACACTGACATTGACGCCCCGCGATCTGGATTTGCTTGATGTCCTGACACTTCGTGTTCGGCTACTGACAGTGCGGCAGATTGCCGAACTGTGGTGGCCGGAAGGAGAGAATCTCCGTCAGGCCCAGCGCCGGATGGAGCGGCTGGCAGCTGCAGAACTGGTGGAACTGCATCGCGTCAACGCTCATCCGCTGTTGCCGGTCACCACGCCGTTGTTTGGCTGGATGCCTGGCATGGAGGAACCGGATTGCGATCAGGTCGCCGCCACGTGTCGTGACCGTTGGAACAAGCCGGCAGTGCCGACGACTGTCTGTGTCGCAGCAACGCTGGCTGCGAATCTTATGGGCAGCACGGCCTGCGGTGTTCCGAAACGCGAACATCGGAATCATGACCTGCGACTGGCGGCGGTTTATATCGCCTATCGCCTGCAGCGACCAAAGCTGGCGGCGCAGTGGGTGGGTGAGCATGGCCTGCCGAAGGCCGGTCACCGCATCAAAGATCCGGATGCGTTTTTGCACGATCAGCAGGGAAATGTTTTGCGAGTGATCGAATCGGCCGGGCGTTATGGCACTGAACAGGTTCAGAGTTTTCATGACCATTGTGAAGCCCATTCACTTCCTTATGAATTGTGGTAACAACATGTCAGCAGACAATCTCAACATCGAATCAAACGACGACCCGATCGAGGCCGTGCTGCATCACATCGCGCGCTACCGACTCTCGACTTTCGCCACGATGAGTCGGCTGTCGGAGTTGAGTGGTTTGAATCCGCGTAGCCTCCGTGAACGACTGCGTGAGTATTGTGATTTCGGTGAGCTGTCGTCAGCGGCCCTACACGCCGGAGTTCGTTACTGGTTTCTCACACCGCAAGGGGCGACGCGCTGCGGGCTTGATGAATCGCGTTCCGGGCCACTGTCGGAAACTGCCAAGATCCGCGCGTATGCGTTGCTGCTGTTCTGCTGTGGATCGGACCGACCCCGTTACCGGCTGACGGCTGACGAATTGAGCAGCCGATTTCCCGCGCTGCATCGTCCGGGTATGCCTGGCACATATTACCTGGAACCTGCGGAATCCGGATGCATCGGCCTGACCCGTATCGATGCTGGCCATAGTGGTCGCTGGGATCGCATTGTGCAGTCCGTGCGGGACGACATCGCGCTGCATCGCAAGCTGCCCGGATTTCGACAACTGATCCAGTCACGCCGCTTTGAAATCACGGTGCTGACCGTGCTGCCAGCCAAAGCCGAACGCATTGCCAGCGATTTACTGTCACTTCCTGAAATGAAGCATGTTCCGGTTCATGTTGTGGCTCAGCCGGAACTGCTGCCCCTTATTCATTCGAGCCATGGAACGGAACATCCAACAGCAACTCGATCGTCACGATCAACGCGAAAGCACATGTCCAATTCCTGAACCAAACCAGAAAGGAGATTTCAAAAGTTACGACTCCCTCATTATGGGTTTCATCGCTCCTGGCCCTGGAGCAAGGAAAAACAACGGGCAGTGGATCTGAGTCACCAAAGGTGGACCTGACGTTCTTCTGAACGCAGCCTGCCGATTCGCTGGACGTCACCAGCTTGAACAAGTCTCTCCGCAAAGGAGTAGAAGTTGAACTCAGGTTTTGAGTTGGTTTTAGGGTTGCCTCAGGGCAATCCAATTTCGACGCCGTCGTGAGTATCACGATAGCCAACAACAACCGCGTTTGATGAACACAAGGAATGTCATCAATCGCAAACACAATGGAGGAATTGCTTATGGAAGCAAATCGAAAACCAGTCCGTGAAATGTATCGTGGAAATATTCGAGCAACGATCTGGTACAGCCAGTCCGGTGATCGTCGAGGATGGTACACAGCGACCTTCTATCGACAGTACTGGAAGGACGATCGGTCCTCAGCTACGCCGACATTCAGGTTTGAAGACCTGAACGACTTGCGAAGGCTGGCTCGTCGGGCTCACTTTTGGATCTGGTGGATGGGCGGTTCTAAACCCCAACACCGGCGAAAGAGGTAGACGTTCATCAACACGCCGATCAGACACAGTCTGATCGGCCACTTGTCCTCAGGGCAAACGATGACTGTCGTGTGTTTGAAGAGCATGGCTCTGAATATCACTGGTTTTTGGAACAGGTTTTACACCTGGTTTTTGTCGGCTGATTCGTCAGTCGACTCTCCTTGCCTTTTGTCTCACCCTGATTGCTTAGCAATGCGGGAGGGACACGATGGACCGCGCATCGGATCTCTCTGTCACAAATCGCGGAACAACAAGGAGAAACAACATGTTCGGAAAGATGTTTGTAAAGAAATCAAAGCAGCCGGTTCCACCGCAGGAGTTTTGGCGAGCGGTACTGATTGTCACGAATCACGCATTCGCGAATCGGGAGAGTTTTATCTACCCACCTTCAAAACCGGGTATTTGGGATTGTTCGTTCGACGATGCCGTCTTCGTGATTGACCGATACCTCAACCCGGCAATTTTGTCTGGCTGGCTGGATGGAAAGGAGGAGTCGAATTTGGAGGTATCAGGCATGGAGAGTGTGACAGCACTTTGTGCCGAAACGGGTTGTCTTCGGACAGCCCAAAACAGACGCAGTCGTGATGAGCACGTCTGCGACACAACAACAGCGTTCGACACAGAAGGAAAATCCGTCGAACGCAAAACAATGGAGGAATGAATATGGAAGAGAAACAAAAACCGGTACACGAAATCCGTCTGGGACGTATCCGAGCGGCGATTTGGGCCAATCAAAACCAAAGAAATGAGGTTTGGTTCAATGTCACCGTTTCGCGACTCTACCGAGACGGAGATCGCTGGCAGGACACCACGTCGTTTCGTCGTGATGATCTGCCGATTGTGTCGAAAGTGGTGAACATGGCTTACGTCTGGATCTGGGATCAGGATGCCACATTCGTCCCGGATCGCGCAGTCGGATAGGGAATAAAAACGTGCCGGTCGGATGCAATCCGATCGGCCCTATGTCAGGAGGACAAAGCTATGACACTCACAGTGTTTGGAATTCGATTTCCACTCGGACAGCTCGTAATCACGCGTGGAGCGTATGACAAGCTGTCAGAATTGGATGTGAACAAGGCCATCAATCGCCACGTAATTGGTGACTGGGGCGAACTGGATGAACGTGATCGAGAAGAAAATGACCTCGCCGTAGATCACGGCGGACGATTGATGTCTCGATACAACTCCCGGACAGGAACCGTGTTCTGGATCATTACAGAATACGACCGATCCGTCACAACCATTCTGTTACCGCTGGAATACTGATTCCACTCGATCGGTTTTTGTTACAGGTTTTACACCTGGTTTTAACCGACTGATTCGTCAGTCGGTTCTCCTTGCGGAGTGTTTCGCCCGGATTGCTTACGCAATGCGGGCGGGACACGATGACCGCGCATCGGATCTCTCTGTCACAGATCGCGGAACAACGCGGAACAACAAGGAGACACTATGAACGAGCAACAAGAACAGTTGAATCGACCTTATCCACCCCCAGTGTTCTGGATCGGCAATGGCTTAAGCATTCCGTCAACGTCGTCGATGCCTTCATCGAGACGGCCCATGAAAAAGGGTGGATGGATGAGATCGCGAATTAGTCGATTCGAACACACCGGGTATGAAGAGAGTGACAGCTTCTCATACCCCCTTTTTCAGGCGTTGACGCCACTCGACATTGACGGGATTCGCATGACACCAATACCACTTCAGATCCAACAACAACCATTCAGTCCAAAGCCCATGATGCTTGTCGGTGCGGGGCCACTGACGTCCGCCATCTGGAAACTTGGAAACGAAGAGTCCGGCTGGCGATACCGCTTCAACGTAGTGCGGCAATCAGTCTCGAATGGCGGTTCTGCGCGAAATGAAGTGCGCGACATAGAAATGGCGGACTCCGGGCGCGTTGATCCGTGCGTGTGGCGTTCAAATACTGCGATTCGGCCCAACGGGCCTTGGCAAGTCAGCCTGGGGCAACGCCCCGGGGTTCAACGCCACCAACGCTTTTTGCCCTGAAAGGGCAACGCAGACCCACTATTGCGGAACCCTGTCAGGGTTCGTGTTCAGACGGAACATCAACCTGGGGCGGCGTTCATCCGCATTCGCGGATTCTCTTGCCCCAGGCTGATATGCGCGAGCCTTTCAGGC